>OLGE01004022.1_pt1 | contig 11039 bp, 11 predicted proteins | sample 1605151 | NCBI WGS metagenome assembly OLGE01 (sample SAMEA3888912, study PRJEB22519) | human gut metagenome | biome: human gut; feature: human-associated habitat; material: faeces | place: Denmark | collected 2010
GCAAAAAATAATAGATGACGAATGGATTATGAAAAACTCTCTCTCAGCATCAGTTTCGCATGTACTTTCACATGCTCTGATGACATATCATTGTTTAAAACTTTTTTTCTCATCAGGCGCAGAACCTGCTGACCGATCTCTTTGTTTGGCATTTCTACTACACTAAGGGATGGGACATAGTAGGAAGCAGCTTCCGGATCCAACATACCAATGGAGAGAAGTTCTGCATCTCCCGGAACTGAGATCCCTTCTTCATGGAAAGCTCTTAAGGCACCCAGGGCAATGGCATCGGAGTCACAGAAGATCATTTTTGGTGGTTCCTTAAGGGCAGCGTATTGTTTGCCGATCTCATAACCGCCGTTTCGTGTACTGGATCCCTTCAGAATGTATTTTTCGTCTGTTTCAATTCCCAGACGTTCGCAGGAACTTATAAATGCCTGGACACGCTGACTGGTAGCAAAGTAGGAGTGTCTGGATGCAAAGATAGCTGCTTCTGTATAACCTTTCTGGCGGATCTTTGTGGCTGCCATCAGGCCGACTTCGTCATTATCGGTGCATACAGTGGAAAAATGTTCGGACTCACGGTTGATCAGTATCACTGGCATACGGGGGCAGATGCCCTCAAGCCACTGCTGGTCTTTGGCAGAGCATGCACCGATAATAGCGCCGCTGTAGCCATTTTTTAAGAAAGTGGTACCATATTGTTCCAGTTTATCATTTTCATAAGTCTGTATCATCATTTCACAGTCAAAGCCAGATTCGGCAATTTCAATCTGAATGAAATTTAAGAAAGAAGCCAGAATGGAAACACGATAGTCCAATGGCCAGAAAAATGCGATCACAGGGCGTTCATTTTCCTGGGAGCGCAGACGTCTTGCGCTTAAGTTTGGCTGATAGCCTAAATCCCGCATTGCTTCGGCCACCCGTTCCTGGGTAGCAGCGGAGATTTTTCTTTCTTCTGCTTTTCCGTTTATGATAATGGACACGGTTGTAACGGATACACCGGCCTGTTTTGCCACATCTTTTATAGTTGCCATATATTCACCTTTATACCTTTTTTGTTTACTAAAATCAATCTTAAGCCAGATTCACACATTATGTCAAGCAGGAAAGAATAAGGATATATCCCCTCCATAAAAAATGCACAATAAGTAATACGTTAAACTATATAAAACTGACAAAGAATATTGTATTTTTCTCAAAACACTTGACAAACGTCAAACGATAAACTATTATTTGTGCCAAGGATGAACGTTTTACTAACACGTTAAACTAAATGAGATATGTACATGTTACTACTAAATAAATGCAATACAAGAGATACAAAGATGCACAAGTACATATCCGCAAAAGCAAGGCATTTCGCCGGCTGTCCGATTTCTGGGGAAGAGAGATCTGACAGAGATGAAAAATGATAACTAATTAAAAACGATCAACCCCACAAAGAAAGGAAAGTACAGATTATGAGTAAAGTAAGCAGAGCAATGGACGGAAACGAAGCAGCAGCTTACGCTTCTTATGCTTTTACCGAAGTAGCAGCGATTTATCCGATCACACCATCTTCTCCAATGGCTGAACTGGTTGACAAGTGGTCAGCAAATGGAATGAAGAACATGTTCGGCCAGCAGGTAAAACTGGTTGAGATGCAGTCTGAGTGCGGAGCTGTTTCCGCAGTACATGGTGCATTAGACGGCGGTGTACTGGCAACTTCTTATACAGCATCGGTACCAGCTATGCAGAACTGGTGGAGGCTGCCGGCGGATTTAAGACACAGCCGGAGAAGATTATTTCCGGTGGTCCGATGATGGGATTTGCAATGTTTAGCCTGGATATTCCTACGACAAAGACATCTTCCTCACTGCTTTGCTTAAGCAAGGACGAAGTGTCCAAGGTGGAGCCGTCCGCATGTATCAACTGCGGCCGCTGTGTGGAAGCATGCCCGGAGCAGCTGATTCCGTCAAGACTTGCCAAGTTTTCCAATAACGGTCTGGCTGAGGCGTTTGAATCCTGGCACGGACTCGAGTGCGTGGAGTGCGGAAGCTGCAGTTTTGTATGCCCTGCACGCAGACAGCTCGCACAGTCCATTAAGACGATGAAAAAGCAGGTACTTGCTGCAAAACGCAAAAAATAATTCAAAAAACAAGAAGAGAGAGGTGGATTATCGTGAGTGATTTATATCATGTTTCATCATCACCACACGTTCGTGCCAAAGATACCACAAGCCGTATTATGCTGTATGTGATTATTGCATTGCTTCCGACAAGCCTGTTCGGAATTTACAATTTCGGATATAAGGCATTGGTTCTGATTCTGGTAACGATTGCAAGCTGTGTGGCATCAGAGTGGGTATTTAATAAGATTGTACATAAAAAGCAGACGATCGATGACCTGAGCGCCGTTGTAACGGGACTGCTTCTGGCATTGAACCTTCCGGCAACCCTTCCGTGGTGGGAGGCGGTAATCGGCGGTGTGTTTGCAATCGTGGTTGTAAAATGTCTGTTTGGCGGACTGGGACAGAATTTCATGAACCCGGCGCTGGGCGCAAGATGCTTTCTTTTGATTGCATTTGCTGCTGATATGACAAAGTTTGGCATCACAAAGAACGGGATTGAAGTGTATTCCAGCGTAACACCGCTTGCTGCCATGCGTAACGGTGAGGCGGTCAATACGATGGATATGCTGATCGGACGCACCGCAGGTACCATTGGTGAGACATCTGCGATCGCTATCCTGATCGGAGCTATTTTCCTGATTCTGATGGGTGTGATCAACCTTCGCATCCCGGCATCTTACATTATTACATTTGCTGTATTCATGCTTTTATTCGGCGGTCATGGATTTGACGGCAGCTATCTTACCGCACAGCTTTGCGGCGGCGGTCTGATGCTCGGCGCATTTTTCATGGCAACGGATTATGTGACATCCCCGATTACACCGATGGGGCAGATCATCTTTGGTATCTGCTGCGGTATCCTGACCGGATTGTTCCGCTGCTTCGGCGCGAATGCAGAGGGTGTTTCCTTCGCCATCATCTTAAGCAATATCCTTGTGCCGCTTATTGAGAAGCACACGGTGCCGATGGCATTCGGTCAGGTGAAGGAAGCGAAGAAGCAGGAAGGAGGCAAATAGAAATGAACAAGAAGATTGTACATGACGCATTGGTTTTATTTGCTTTTACTGTTGTATTAGGTCTGATCCTCGGCGTGGTCTACGGCATTACCAAAGGACCGATCGACCAGGTAAATTATGAGAAGACACAGTCCGCTTACAAGCAGGTATTTGAGGATGCGGATTCCTTTGAGGAGTACGCTGATTTCGACACCGCTGCAGCGGAAGATCTTATGGCGCAGAATGGATATTCTGACGATATCGAGGCTGTCAACACAGCACTTGACGCTTCCGGCAATCCGCTCGGCTATGTGCTTACCGTAACGGCGAAGGACGGAAGCCAGGGCAGCATTACATTCTCTGTCGGCATCCAGAATGACGGTACGGTCAACGGTTATTCCATCACAAGTATTTCCGAGACACCGGGACTTGGTATGAAAGCACAGGAAGAGCCGTTCTACAGCCAGTTTGAGGGCAAGAACGTAGACTCCTTTACGGTTGTGAAGTCGACACCGTCTGCGGACAATGAGATCGAGGCAATTTCCGGTTCCACCATTACTTCCAAGGCGATGGCGAACGGTGTGAATGCCTGCCTTACATACTTCCACAGCGTATTAGAAGGAGGTAACTAATCAATGAACAAGAATGTAGAACGTTTATATAATGGACTCATTAAGGAAAATCCTACTTTCGTTCTGATGCTTGGTATGTGTCCGACACTTGCTGTCACATCCTCCGCAATCAACGGACTTGGAATGGGACTTTCCACAACAGTGGTACTGGTACTTTCCAATATGCTGATTTCCGCATTCCGTAAGGTGATTCCGGACGGCGTGCGTATGCCGGCATACATTGTTATCGTTGCATCGCTGGTAACAGTGGTGCAGTTTATCATGCAGGCGTATACCCCGAGCCTTTCCGAGTCGCTGGGTGTGTACATCCCGTTAATCGTTGTAAACTGTATTATCCTCGGCCGTGCTGAGAGCTATGCTTCCAAGAATCCGGTAGTTCCGTCTCTTTTCGATGGACTTGGTATGGGACTTGGATTTACGATGGGTCTTACCCTGATCGGACTGTTCCGTGAGCTTCTGGGCGCAGGTCAGATCTTTGGTTTCCAGATTCTGTCCTTAAGCTGGTTCACACCGATCACCATCTTTGTTATGGCACCGGGAGCATTCCTCGTACTGGCATGTCTGGTAGCTGTGATGAAGATCGTCCGTGAGAAGATGGCAGCCAAGGGCAAGCCGCTTGCCGAGCCGTCCGGATGTATCACCGGAGACTGTGCAGGATGCGGTATGTCTGCTGCATGCACCGGTAAGAAACCGGCAGCGGAAGCTGCGGCAGAAAAAGCAGAATAGGAGGATAGATACGGATGAAAACATTACTTTTAATTGCAATCGGCTCTGCCATTGTCAATAACGTTGTATTAAGTCAGTTCCTTGGTATCTGTCCGTTTTTAGGCGTTTCCAAGAAAACAGAGACCGCTGCCGGAATGGGTGGCGCAGTTGTATTTGTTATCACGATCTCTTCATTCGTGACAGCGCTGATCTACAAATATATCCTTGCCAACAGCTATCTGATGAGCAAGGGCATTGACCTTACCTACCTGCAGACGATTGTATTTATTCTTGTAATTGCTGCACTGGTACAGTTCGTTGAGATGTTCTTGAAGAAGTCCATGCCGGCATTATATCAGAGCCTTGGTGTATACCTTCCGCTGATTACGACAAACTGTGCCGTTCTCGGTGTTGCACTGACGAATGTTACCAAGGAATACGGTATTTTGGAGAGCGTGGTAAACGGTTTTGCAACCGCATTTGGTTTCCTGATTGCGATCGTTTTAATGGCAGGTGTGCGTGAGAAGATCGAGTACAATGATATCCCGAAGCCGTTTCAGGGTACTGCAATCGTATTGATTTCCGCATGTCTGATGTCAATCGCATTCATGGGATTCTCAGGAATGATTTAGGAGGAAAAAGAAGATGAACGTTACAGCAATTTTATTTGCAGCCTTAATCGTGGGCGGCGTAGGTATCTTGATTGGATTTTTCCTTGGTATTTCCGGAGAAAAGTTCAAGGTAGAGGTAGATGAAAAAGAGGAAGCAATCTTAGGTGTGCTTCCGGGAAATAACTGTGGTGGCTGTGGTTATGCCGGTTGTTCCGGTCTGGCAGCAGCAATCGCAAAGGGCGAGGCTCCGGTCAATCAGTGTCCGGTCGGTGGCGCGCCGGTAGCAGCCAAGATCGGTGAGATCATGGGTGTGGCAGCCGAGGAAGGCGAGCGCAAGGTAGCATTTGTAAAGTGTGCGGGAACCTGTGAGAAGGCAGGACGCGATTACGAGTATACCGGCAACGAGGACTGTGCAGCCATGGCATTCGTGCCGAACGGCGGACCGAAGTCCTGTAATTACGGATGCCTTGGATACGGCAGCTGTGTAAAGGCTTGTCCGTTTGATGCGATTCATATCGTGGACGGCATTGCGCAGGTTGACAAGGAAGTATGTAAGGCATGTGGAAAATGTGTTGCTGCATGTCCGAAGCATCTGATCGAGCTTGTTCCTTACAAGGCAAAGCACATTGTACAGTGCAGCTCCAAGGATAAGGGCAAGGATGTCATGAAGGCATGTTCCGTAGGATGTATCGGATGTCATCTGTGTGAGAAGAACTGCCCGAAGGATGCAGTTCATGTCATTGACAACGTGGCATACATTGATCAGGAGAAGTGTGTCGGATGCGGTATCTGTGCACAGAAGTGTCCAAAGAAAATTATTCTGTAAGAATGATTTTCTCCGAAAATCATCCTGTAAGAATCGTTTCCTGGAATGAAAGTGTGAAATAAAAACAGGCGTGAAGAATTCGCGGTAATAAGTACGAATTCTTCACGCCTGTTTTGTTGTTTAATCTTCCAGAATCTCGTAGGGAATGACGGTGCCCATGCCGGAGCTGGTGTGTACTTCATAGTCGTCTGTGATGAAAATAGCTTCCGTAGCATCAAGGCTTTCAACGAGCGCCATACCGTCTTCCAGCCCGAGGGAGAAACAGGTGGTGGAGAGACCGTCGCCGTCCACCGATGCACCGGTGATGATCGTGACCTCAAGGAGCCCGTTATCGTAAGGGTAACCGGTCGCGGTGTCCAGGATATGGTGATAACGCGTCCCATCTACTTCAAAATAGCGTTCGTAGACGCCGGAGGATACGACGGTCTGATCGGTGATGGAGACGGAGGCAATCGCTTCGTTTTCCTCACCGAACGGACGCTGTATGCCGATGGTGTATGCCGAACCGTCCGTCTTCGCGCCGAGCGCAAGCACATTTCCGCCGAGATTGATGTAACCGGAAGTAATTCCCTTCTGGTTCAGGTAGGCTTTCATCTGATCCGCGATATAGCCTTTGGCGATGCCGCCCAGATCAATCCTGGCATCGGGATTTTGCAGAGTCACTGTGTCGCCGTCAATCTGAATCTCCCGGTAATCCACTGTGGCAAGAGCCGCCTGAATGTCCGCGTCGGAGGGGATCATGGAGGCATCGGTCTGATCAAGCAGCGCTTTGGTTGAGATGTCCCACAGATCGGAAAGCCGGCCGATGGTGATGTCGAATTTGCCGCCGCTTAAGTCGCCATATGCGATGCCGGTTTTAAGAAGTTCGATCGTCTCGTCGTGTACTGTCACGGGAGCACCGCCCGCATCGTTGATTTTGGAAATATCGCTGTCCGGAATCGTATTGGAAAAATATCCCTCGTACTTTTGCGCAAGGGCAAAACAGTCATCGAGCAGTTCCTCGCTCCCTTTTTCATAGATCGAGACCGAGATGACGGTGTTAAAATAAAATCCTGACTTGGTAACCGGTTCGTCCGCCGTGCGGCTGCAGCCGGAGAGCAGCAGATTTGCAGAGAGCAGGGGAACCAGAAGACAGGAGAGTACCTTCTTTTTTCTCATCATAAAAATCTCCATTTCTGATGTTTCCCATCCAATGTACCATAAACTTTCTGTTCATACAATGTGAAAACATCAATTTGCCATTTTGATGAAGATATGATAGAGTAATACAGTATGAGACTCTATGCCCATTTGGGATGAATGATTGGAAAATGTTACATATAAAGGGGACGTTAGACAGATGGAACAAAAGCATTTTCATTTTAATGAGAAAAAGAGAGTTGTAGTCAAGATCGGATCTTCCTCACTGAATTACGGGGAGACGGGCAATCTGAATTTTACCAAGCTGGAGCATCTGGTAAGAGAACTCTGCAATCTGCGGAACCGCGGGATGGATGTGTGCCTGGTAAGCTCCGGCGCGATTGCCGTGGGCAGACAGACGCTTGGCATGGATGAGCGGCCGAAGGACATTTCGACAAAGCAGGCATGCGCGGCGGTCGGCCAGGCGCGGCTGATGATGATCTATCAGCGGCTTTTTGCGGAATACAATCAGGTGGCAGGGCAGGTGCTGATGACGAAGAACACGATGGTGAACCCTGTCTCGAGAGAGAATGCGAAGAATACGTTCGACGAATTGTTCCGTCTTGGCGCAATCCCAATTGTAAATGAAAATGATACGGTTTCTACTTATGAGATGCAGTTTGGCGACAACGATACGCTCTCGGCAATCGTGGCTTCTCTGATCGGGGCGGATCTTTTGATCCTGCTCTCGGATATCGATGGGCTTTTTACCGACGATCCGCACAAGAATCCGGATGCAAAGCTCATTGAAGTGGTGGAGGAGATGGATGCGTCGATCTACGGCATGGCGAAAAGTTCGACCGGCAGTGATGTTGGAACCGGTGGCATGGCGACCAAACTGACAGCCGCAAAGATTGCAACGCTCTCGGGAACAGACATGATTATTGCGAACGGCAGGGATGTCTGCATATTGCATCATATATTTGATGATTCCTTTAAGGGAACCATTTTTCAGGCAAAGAAGAAAGAATCTTTCCGGATTGAAGATTTTATTTTGGAGACGATCGGTTAAGAATACAGGAAAAGGAGCACTATGAACCAGGAACAGATTGACAGAATCAATGCGTTATACCGCAAGTCGAAGGCGGAAGGGCTGACGGAGGAAGAAAAAAAGGAGCAGGCGCTGTTGCGCAAGCAGTATGTTGCGGATGTGAAGAAAAATCTGGCGGCGCAGCTTAACAATATCGATATGGTGAATCCGGACGGTTCCGTGGAGAACCTTGGAGATAAGTATGGAAAAAAGACAGGACTTTCCTGACGCAGCGCTGACACAGGAGAAGGCGTGTCAGCAGATAAGGGCGCGGCACAAAGCATGGCGGATGGAACTGCCGCAGGAGGAAGTGCAGGAAAAAAGCAGAAAGATCTGTGAGAGGCTGGCGGCGTCTGACTGGTATCATAACAGCGCTGTCATCTACGGCTATTATCCGCTCGGCGCGGAGGCTGACTGTCTGCCGTTTCTGGCACAGGCACTTTCGGACGGCAAGACGGTGGCGCTTCCGGTTACATCAAAAGAGCGGCTGCAGCGGGACTGCGGTCAGGTGAAGAGAATGCAGGACACACACCGGATGGAGTTTTACCGGATCAGAGAGCTTTCCAGGGTGCGGGAGGGCGCCTTTCATGTGATGGAGCCGGATGAGAGCTGCAAACGGATCGGGGAAGAGGATGCGGTGGTGCTGGTGCCCGGACTGGTCTTTGACCGTAAGGGGAACCGGTACGGGTATGGCGGCGGTTATTATGACCGCTATTTTGCAAGGTTTCCGAAGCTGTCCCGCATGGCGGTTGCGTTTGAAGGGCAGATCGAGGAACAGCTTGCGGTGCTTCCCACCGACGTGCGGATGCATCGGATTTATACGGAGGAGCGGGAATATCGGATCTGACAGAAAGGATGGAAAGGATATGGAACTGACAGAACTTTGTAAGAGCGCAAAAGAAGTGAGCAGACAGATCGGCAATCTGGACACGAATACGAAGAACAAGGTGTTGCGTGCAGCGGCAGAGGCAATTGTGGCACATACTGAAGAGATTATCCGCGAGAATGAGAAGGATCTCGCCCGCGGCAGAGAGAATCATATGCCCGAAGGACTGTTGGACCGTCTGATGCTCAACCCATCCCGGATGGAGCAGATGGCGGAGGGGCTGCGGCAGGTTGCAGACCTTGCCGATCCGATCGGCGAAGTCCTTTCCATGAAGAAGCGCCCGAACGGTCTTATGATTGGTAAAAAGCGCGTCCCGCTCGGTGTGGTCGGCATGATCTATGAGGCGAGACCGAATGTGACGGTGGATGCGTTTGCGCTGTGTTTTAAGACGGGCAACGCAGTGATCTTAAAAGGCGGCAGTGACGCCATTTCGTCCAATATCGTCATTGTTTCGGTTCTGCAGGAAGTTTTGGAGGCACATGGCATTCCGCGTGCGGCAGTATCGCTGATTGAAGATACAAGCCGGGAGACGGCGGCTGCGTTCATGAAGATGAACGAATATGTGGATGTGCTGATTCCGCGCGGAGGAGCAGGGCTGATCCGCGCCGTCGTCAATCAGGCGACGATTCCTGTGATTGAGACGGGAACCGGCAACTGTCATATCTATGTGGATGAGAGTGCGGATTTCGATATGGCAATCCGTATTATTTTAAACGCAAAGACCCAGCGGATCGGTGTGTGCAATGCCTGTGAATCACTCGTAATCCATGAGAAAATCGTGGATGCATTTATGCCAAAGCTTGCGGCCGCACTGCAGCAGAAGGATGTTGTTATTCATGCGGATGAGAAAAGTCTTGCAGCGGCAGAGCGCCGGGAGGCGGCAAATGGTGGAGAACTGAAAAAGGAACTATTGTCGGCGGCGACGGAGGAAGACTGGGGCAGGGAGTATCTCGATTATATGATCTCCGTGAAGACGGTGTCGTCCCTCGACGAGGCGATCGCACACATCAACCGCTACAATACCGGGCATTCGGAGGCAATCATCACAGAAAACTACACGAACGCGCAGCGGTTCCTGGATGAGATCGATGCTGCCTGCGTCTATGTCAACGCATCGACGCGTTTTTCAGACGGATTTGAATTTGGATTTGGCGCGGAGATCGGCATCAGTACCCAGAAGCTTCACGCAAGAGGACCGATGGGACTGGATGCGCTGACCAGCACAAAATATATTATATATGGAAACGGGCAGACACGTCCGTAGATGGTAAGGATGAAGATGAAAAAGAAAATAGACATTGAAATAATCGATAAAAAGCAGATCCCGCAGAGCGAGCCGGAGCGTCAGTATTACTTCATGGACATTGCTAAAAATTATGTGGAACAGCTCTCTGCAAAAAAAGGCAGTCCGCTGACCTTTCATGTCACGACGTTCGGCTGCCAGATGAACGCGCGCGATTCTGAGAAGCTTGTCGGTATCTTAGAGCGCATCGGTTATGTGGAGACGGATACGGAGGACGCGGATTTTGTTATTTACAATACCTGCACGGTGCGTGAAAATGCAAATAACAAAGTCTACGGAAGACTTGGGGTACTCCAGAATTATAAAAAGAAAAATCCACATATGCTGATCGGACTCTGCGGCTGCATGATGCAGGAGACGGTAGTTGTTGAAAAATTAAAAGAAAGCTACCGCTTTGTGGATCTGATCTTCGGAACACATAATATCTACAAATTTGCAGAGCTGATTGTGACGGCGATGGAATCGGATTCCATGACGATTGATATCTGGAAGGACACGGACCAGATCGTGGAGGACCTCCCGGTAGAGCGGAAGTATTCGTTTAAATCCGGCGTCAATATCATGTTCGGATGCAATAATTTCTGCAGCTACTGTATCGTGCCGTATGTGCGCGGAAGGGAGCGCAGCAGGGAGCCGAAAGAGATCATCCGTGAGATCGAACAGCTCGTGGCGGACGGCGTTGTCGAGGTCATGCTGCTCGGACAGAATGTGAATTCCTACGGCAAGAATCTGAAGGAGCCGGTGACGTTTGCGCAGCTT
>OLGE01004026.1_pt1 | contig 11032 bp, 10 predicted proteins | sample 1605151 | NCBI WGS metagenome assembly OLGE01 (sample SAMEA3888912, study PRJEB22519) | human gut metagenome | biome: human gut; feature: human-associated habitat; material: faeces | place: Denmark | collected 2010
CCTCGGTCAGCTCCGGTGCGGGAAGCTCAAACTGCCCGATAAAGCGAAGGTGGATCTCCACCTCCTGCACCCTGTCGCCGTCAATGCGCTCTGGGGCATGGACGATGATTTTCTCAATAAACTCATTGATCATGGGCGTGGTCAGCTCGGAAAAATCGGTGTACTTCTTTGCCAGCTCCAAAAACTGCTCCACACGGGCGGTGTCCTCTGCGAAAGCGGACAGCTTTTCTTCCGCTTCTGCGACAGCAGTTTGCAGCGCTTTCTGCTCGGCTTCGTAATCTGCCAGCAGGCGGTCAAAGCGTTCATCGGTAATGCGCCCGACGGCAAAGGATTCATAGAGCTTTTTGATGATGGTGTCCAACTCGGCAATGCGCTTTTTGTCCTTGCTCAGCTTTCGCTTGGCATCCTTGGCCGCTTCTGCCTGTTGGAGCTGGGAGGCAGAGCGCACCTTTTCCATGAACGCCTCCTGATTGGAAATCGCAAAGGTGCTGACCGTGCGGATGGTGTCCAGAATCAGGGTGCGCAGAGCCTTGGTGGAGATGTAGTGACCAAAACAGGCACTTGTCCGTTTCTGATGCGCCAGGGTATAGGCAGAGCAGTCGAAAAAGTCAGATGGGTACGGATTATTCTCTGTGCCGCCTTTGGAGCGATGGTTATACATCTTTTCTCCGCAGTCAGCGCAGTACAAAAGCCCGGTCAGCGGATTCGCTTCTCCCAGCGTGTCAATGCGCTTTGGCGTCTTGCGGAGCTTCTGCGCAAGCTCCCATGTCTCCCTGTCCACGATGGCCTCGTGGGTGTCCTCAAAGATGAGCCAATCCTCCTTGGGATTCATCACGGCGTTTTTATCTTTATAGGACTGCTTGTGGGAGCGGAAATTCACCGTATGCCCCATATACTCCGGCTTGGAGAGGATCTGTCCCACGACATAGCCGCTCCAGTTATAGGGATTGGAAAATTCCTCTTTGCTTTTCCAGATGCCCTTGCCCTGCTTGCCGAAGTACACGGCGGGCGTTTCCACCTTATCCTCAAAGAGAATACGGGCAATGTCGTAGGGGCCTTTGCCCTCAATGGTCAATCGGAAAATGCGCCGTACCACGGCAGCGGCTTCCTCGTCGATCAGCCAATGGTATTTGTTTTCCGGGTCTTTCTTGTAGCCGTAGATGGCGCAGTTGGTGGTAGGCTTGCCGGATTCTCCCTTGACGCGGATGGCGGTTTTCTGCTTGCGGCTCAGGTCACGCAGATACCACTCGTTGAACATACGTCGTTCGGGAAGGTGAAGCGCAAACAGCAAAAATGCAGTATTCATGCGGGTTTGCGGCGAGATGGCTCTCGATCAGATACCTCTCTTTCAGACAGTCAAGGGGCTGAAATCACAATCGCATAGTTGTTTTCATGGGAGAATGGCGGTAACAGCGGTCATTCTCCCTTTTTTCGTTCCTGCCGCTTTCAACAGGAGGAACACGAACATGGAAGAACCGAAAAGCAAAGCGAAGCGCGGGGCAAAGACCGCTGCGGCTGCGCAAGAGGATAAAATCACGCTGCTCCCGCTGTCGGAGCTGCACGACTTCCCAAATCACCCGTTCAAGGTGCGGGACGACGAGGCCATGCAGGAAACGACGGAGAGCATCCGGCAGTACGGCGTTCTCGTCCCGGCTATCGTCCGTCCCCGCGAGGACGGCGGCTATGAGATCATCGCCGGACACCGGCGCAGGCACGGCAGCGAGCTGGCGGGGCTTTCCGCCATGCCCTGCATCGTGCGGCAGATGGACGACGACACCGCCACCATCCTCATGGTGGACAGCAACATCCAGCGCGAGAACATCCTTCCCTCCGAACGGGCGCAGGCGTACAAAATGAAGCTGGAGGCTATCCGCCGCAAGGCTGGCAGACCGGCAAAAGAGGCTGAAAACCTACCCGAAGAAAATTGTGACCAAGTTGGGCACAATTTTGATAGGAAGCGCAGCGTCGAGATCGTTGCGGACGAAGCCGGTGAAAGTAAATCTCAGGTACAGCGCTACATCCGCCTGACCGAGCTATCACCGGAGCTTCAGCAGATGGTGGACGAGAAGAAGATCGGCATGACCCCCGCCGTGGAAATCTCCTACCTCAAGCCAGAGGAACAGCAGATGCTCCTGACCGCCATCGACAGCGAGCAGGCTACGCCCTCGCTTTCGCAGGCACAGCGCATGAAAAAGCTCTCCCGCGACGGCAAGCTCAACGACGACACCATGCTGGACATCATGATGGAGCAGAAAAAACCGGAGGGCTATAACGTCGTCCTCTCGGCGGACAAGCTGCGCAAATACTTCCCGCGCTCCTATACGCCGCAGAAGATGGAGGAAACCATCCTGAAGCTGCTGGACGCATGGCTGCGCAAGCGCCAGCGCGACCAGTCCAGATAACCGAATACGACCGCAGACAACCACGACACCGACCGGGCAGAGAGATTTCTTTGCCCGGTTTTGTCATATCCAGAGAGGAGCAAAGCCATGTATATCAACACGTTCAAGTATAAGCCGGAGGATGTTTCCTGCGTCCTCTGTACGGAATATGTCAAAAAGCTGGGCTGTACCGCTCTGTCCTGTCCCTGCCTTGCCGAGCGTATGGAAGCCGGTACGGTGGGCTACGCGGAGGCTGTCGCGGAGCTGTTTCCGTACCGTCCGCGCCTGACTGCAAGAATCATGCGGCTGGCGGAGAGCTTTCCCGGAACCATGTGGCAGGACGACGCCCACAGGAAGCGTATGGAAACCCTGCGGCTGCTGCTGGGCTGCCGCAAGGAGCGCGACACGCCGGAGTTCTTCGCCGCGCTGTATCTGCTGACCTCCAACAAGGAGCTTGCGGACAGGACCTTCAACTGCTTCTTCCGCGGCGGCATCGACTTCCGCTACGCCCGCAGGCGCGGCATCTCATCCCATGACTACACGCTGCTCATGGCGGCAAAGAGCCTTTACTGCCACACGGCGGAGGTCACGCAGGGCGACCTTGCGGAGCCGCAGATCATCCCGGGCGAGGCGTTCCGGCTGCTCATCAACGCCCTGCTCATCGCCCGTTTTGGGCTGGACGCCCTGAAAATCACCGCAAGACGCGGACAGCGGGAATATACCCTCCGCCGCCTCATCCGCCGCGAAGCAGGGGGAAACGCTCCGTCTGCGGGGCTGCTTTTTCCCTCCGAGGGGAGGTGAACACCGTGGCAGTATTTCGCGTGGAGAAGAACCACAATTACACGGTCATGTCCAATTACCACCTGCGGGACACCCGCCTGACGCTGAAATCCATCGGTCTGCTGTCCAAAATGCTCTCTTTGACAGATGAGTGGGACTACACCACCCGCGGGCTTGCCGCCATCTGCAAGGAGGGCGTGGATGCCATCGGCGCGGCGCTGAAGGAGCTGGAGGCCAGAGGCTACCTTGTCCGACGCCAGCTCAGGGACAGCCGCGGGCGCATCACCGACACCGAGTACACCATCTATGAATCCCCGCATCCGCCCTTGCCGGATACGGCTTCACCAGATACGGAAAACCCGTATCTGGACACCCCGGATATGGACGAGCCATATACGGAAAAGCCCGCGCAATTAAATAAAGATAGAAGAAATAAAGAAAAAGAAATTCCTGATGAATCTATTACGGATACATCAAATCCTGATCCAATCTATCCCCCAACCCCCTTGCAGGGCGCGGGATATGACGGGATGGGATACGAGGAAGCGCGAGAGATCGTCAGAGATAATATCGAGTACGACATTCTCGTGCAGGACCCGCGGCAGGACAGGGAGCAGCTTGACGAGGTGGTGGAGCTTATTGCGGAAACCCTCTGCTCCCGTAAGAAAACCATCGTGATTGCCGGAGACGAGTACCCGGCTGAGATGGTGAAGGAGAAGCTGCTGCGCATCACGTCCTCCCACATCGAGTACGTCTTTGACTGCCTGAAGCAGAATACCACCTACGTCCGCAACATCAAGAAATACCTGCTGGCGTCGCTGTTCAACGCGCCCAGCACCATTGGCAGCTACTATTCCGCCCTCGTCAACCACGATATGTACGGCGACGGGCTGCGCGGCCGGTAGCCGCCGCGTCCCATGGAGGACGGCGTTCCCCATATCCGCGCGCCCCCTGCGGGGCGCGGAACCATTCTATCCGCTCATGCGGTAAAAAACAGGAGGACAAGGCACATGGCAAAATCCAATTATCCCCATAAGCAGAGAAACGGCGGCAGCAACCGGGGCGCGCTCATTGCGCTGCTGGTGCTGCTCATCATCGCGGCGGCGGTGTTCCTGCTGCGAAGCTGCACGGACGGCAAGACGCCCAATCCCGCCCCCGGCGGTATCGTCTACGACCCCGGCGCGGTGGAGGGCGGCTGGAACGAGGCGGACACGGACAAGATCGTGGACGCGCTCAACGAAAAGGTGGAGCAGGGCATGATCAACATCTCCATGAACACCACGCCCATTTTCCAAAACGGCAGCTCTGCCGGAAACCTGATGATCGTCAACGAAAGCGTCAACAACTACCCGCAGGTGGTGGAGATCCACCGCAACGACACCGGCGAGGTGATCTACAAGTCCGGCGCGATCCCCGTAGGCAGCAAACTGGAAACGGCGAAGCTGTCCGCCGACCTTGACGCCGGAACATACGAATGCACCGCCCTTTTCTACAACGTAGACCCCGACAGCGGCGAATACCTCGGCTGCGCGGGCGCTGTCATCACCGTCACCGTTCTGGAGTGACGGTTTTTCATTTCGTGACCATGCCGCAAGGCGGTCAATATATTTTACAAGCCGAAAGGCGAAAGGAGAAAAACCTATGAAAAAGCATACCTCCAAGCTCATCGCACTCGTCCTGGCGCTCTGCCTCTGCCTCAGCCTGTCCGTTTCCGCGTTCGCGGCGGAGATCGACAGCTCCGGCGGCTCCGGCTCCACCCCCGTCAACCTCAGCTCCACCTCGGACGGCACCGAGGGCGGCGACCCCTCCGCCACCGCCATGCGCGTCACCGTTCCCACCGCGCTCCCGATGGCCATGTCGCAGGACGGCGACGTGACCACTGCCAACAACTGCCAGATCGTCAACCACTCCTACGGCGCAGTGCGCGTGAAGTCCGTTTCCATCACCGCAGCCTCCGGTTGGAAGCTCACGGCCTTCGGCAATAAGTCCATCCTCGCCGGAGAAAAGGTGGACAGCAACAAGCTGGGCTTTGCCATCTCCATCGGCGGCGGGCAGCAGAAGGCCACCGACGCCTCCAACGCCAACACCCAGACACTCATCGACGCGCCCATCGCAGGCTGCTACATGACCGGCGTGGGTGACAGCACCGGCAACACCGTGAAGATCGACTACGCCGCCATCGTCACCCCGCTGTCCTCCGCCGTGACCGGCGCGACCGTGGCAAACGTGGTGTTCATCGTGGAGTGGGATACCGCGGCGTAAGAGAAAAACCCAACAGCCAAGCGAATAAACCACAAAACAGCGGCGGGCGGCTCCCTTTGCGGGGGCTGCCCCTGCCGCAGAAAGGCAGGCTTTATGAAACGAAAAACCATCCCGGCGTTTTTCCTCGCCCTTGCGCTGGTGTTTTCCCTTTCCACCGGCGCGCTGGCGGCAGGCACGACTACCGCCACCGTACCGGTGACGCTAACCGTTTCCAACGAGTACCGGGCGGTCAACGTCACCGTCCCCGCCGCCCTGCCCGTGTACGTCATCAACGGCACGGTGGTCACGGCAGACAACGCGAGGATCACAAACAACGCCAAAACCGGCTCCGTGCAGGTGACGGGACTTTCCGTCACGGACGGAGCGTACAAGGTCGGGAGCTACGACAGCTTCTCCGGCAGCAAGACCATCGCCCTGAAGATTAACGGCTGCGTCACAACCGGCGCGGGCAGGGTGCAGCTCACGTCCTCCGCCTTTCCCGTGATCGCGGCGGGCGGAAGCCAGAAGCTCACCTATTTCGCAAAGGTGTCCGGCGACGCGCCCAACAGCAGGGACGTACAGGCGGCGAACGTGGTATTTACCATCTCCATCGTGGATTAAGGAGGGGGCAGCATGACGCTTATGAAAGCAAAAAAGACGCTGGCTCTGCTGCTGGCGCTTCTGGCGGCGCTGTCGCTGCTCGGCACCACGGCGCTGGCGGCAGGGCTGCCGGAGGAAACGATTGCGGCACAAACGGAGCTGTGCGGCGAGGACTGCGGACACACGCACGAAGAAGTATTTTCACACACGGAACACACAGAAGAATCCCTGCCGGAACCGGAAGAAATAGCTGTACCGGTGGCAACACCTCTGTTGGAACAGCCTGAACCGGAAGCCGGACAGCCCTCCGATACCTTCGGTGTGATTCCGGGCAGCGGCATCTATTGGGAACTCAACGAATATGGCTGGCTCATGCTCTCCGGCAACGGGAGCTGTCCTACATTTGTAAGCCCGGACGACCAGCCTTGGGCGGCGGTACGGGAACAGATCACACAGGTGTGGTTTGAGGATATGGACGCGCTCTGCATCCCCAGCCTTGCCTACTGGTTTACCGGCTGCACCGCCCTGACCATGGCGGAGATTCCCTACACCACGCCGGTCATCGGGGCGGCGGCCTTTGCGGACTGCCCCTCACTGCGGCAGATTCAGCTCTATTACAGCGGAGCTTTTACCATTGCCCCCGGCGCGTTTTCCACCGGCTCTCTGACGCCGCTGCTGGTACTGTTCATCCCGGAATATGACAGCGTTCTGGGTACTCTCGCGGCATACGACTGGACGGAGGATCGCCGCGCCGCCTACTTTGAGGACGTTTACGGCATCACCCTGCTGGCGACGGGGTACTGCTCCAACTGCAAACGAACGTGCAGCTACACGGTGGAGTATGAGCAGTGGACAAACAGCGAGCATTGCGTCCGGCACTGGTGTTCCAACTGCGGATACGATCAGGCGGGCGGCGTCAACGGCGAAGCCCACAGCTTCCGAAGCGGTGTCTGCTCCAAATGCGGCTACTCCAACGGCAGCGGCGGAGGCGGCGGTGGAGGCGGAAACGTCTGCTACCACAGCTCGACCCGTACCTCATGGAGCGGCTGCGACTGGTATGAATACTGCCGTTCCTGCGGCGCACTGGTGGACTACGGCACCAGCCACGGCACCTACGTTTACGGCGCGTGGGAGTATTACAGCAGCAGCCAGCACCGGCGCAGCTACGCCTGCTCCGACTGCGGCGAGGGAACCTATCGCTACGCTTCCCATTCGGTTTCAACGCAGTACGCGCAGTACAGCGCAGCCCAGCACCGAACCGTGCAATCCTGCTCCGTCTGCAATGCGACGCTCTCCTCGTCCTATTCCGCCCATACTTTCACCTACGGAAGCTGGCAGAGCGATTCCGCGGCGCAGCACCGCAGGGCTAAGACCTGCTCCGCCTGCGGATACAGCGAGTATGAATACGTCGCCCATTCCCTGACGGCCGGTGCATGGCAGACCGACGAGGGTGCGAACTATTCCACCCGCCACAAGCGGCTGCTCTCCTGCGCCTGCGGGTACAGCCGGTATGAGTACGCCGAGCATCAATGCACGTCCGAGGAAGCGTGGCGGGATTTTGACGCGGAGCGCCACACCCGCCATGAATCCTGTCTGTGCGGATACGAAAGAAACCTTTATACCTACCATGTCTTTTTGGACACGCTGACGCTGTTCAGCGATACAGAGCATACAAGAACCCGCACCTGTGAGTGCGGGCGCGTTGTTACGGCGGAGGAAGCCCATGCGTTTCAGTACGGCGCGTGGCAGAGCGTTTCCGACACGGAGCATCGCCGTGCCGTTTCCTGCGATTGTGGGTATAAGGGCTTTGCGGTGCAGGCGCATCTTGACGGGGACAGCGACGGATATTGTGATGACTGCGGTTATCTGCTGACCCGATTTTCAGTCATCGTCCCTGCCGGTATGACGTTGACCGTATCAAAAACCGGCACGGTCTATGCCGCGTCCAACGTCCACATCGTCAACCGCTCCACCGGCGCGGTCAGCGTCAGCTCCGTCACCCTGCGCACAGAGAACGGCTGGACGCTGGTGCCGTTTTCCACCAATATGGCAACAGAAAAGGTGGACAGCCGTAAAATCGGCTTTTCTGTCAACGGCGCACAGAGCAGGACGACCGGCGCGGAGGAAGCCCTGCCCCTCGGCGGCGGCTGGCGCATTCCCAACGGCGAGGCGCTGCCGCTGCACTATGACGCGGTGGTATCTGCCGCCTCCCGTCCCATCTCCGAGCAGGTGCTGACCGTGATTTTCGTGCTGGAATGGGCGGGCACGTAACAATTCACCCCACTATGCGGGAAAGGAGGGATGACCCTTGCAGGAGGAAGTGGAAAACAGAGCGGTCACGCTGGTCATCAGCGCAACCAAGCTCACGGCGCGGCTGCTGAAAGCCGCCATTCTGAAATATCTGGCAAGCCGAAAGGAAAAGCGGCTGCAAAAAGCCCGCGCCGCGCCGGAAAAGCCCACCGGCAAGCAGACGGTAAAGCAGCTCATCGGGCAGAATCAGGGCGTATCCAACATCGAGATCACCGACAGCAACATCAAATCTTTTGAGCGCGTGGCACGGAAGTACGGCGTGGATTTCGCCGTGAAGAAGGACCGCAGCGTGTCCCCGCCGAAATACCTCGTCTTTTTCAAGGGGCGGGACGCAGACGCACTGACGGCGGCGTTCCGAGAATACACGGCAAAAGAGGTCAAGCGGGCCTCGCAGGACAAACCCTCGGTGCTGGAGCAGCTCCGCGCGCTCAAGGCGAAGGTGCTGTCCCTTACGCCGGACAAAGCCCGGAACAAGGACAAGGGGCTGGAGCTATGAAGCAGATCAACGTAAAGAAGCTCCTGCTTCCCAATCTTCCCTACGTCTTTATCGCGCTCTTTGCCACCAAGCTGGGGCAGGCGGCGCGACTGGCTCCCGGCGCGGACTTTTCACAAAAGTCGCTGCACATCATGGAGGGCTTCGCCGCCGCATTCCAGTCCGTGCTCCCCAGCTTTCACCCCATCGACCTGTGCGTAGGCGTTGCCGCCGCCCTGCTCATCCGGCTTGCCGTCTACGGCAAGGGGAAGAACGCGCGGAAGTTTCGGAAGAATATCGAGTATGGCAGCGCGAGATGGGGCAACGCGGAGGACATCAAGCCCTACACTGACCCCACCTTTGCCAACAACGTCATTCTCACCCAGACGGAGCGGCTGACCATGAACAGCCGCCCCAAGGACCCGAAAACGGCACGGAACAAGAACGTACTGGTGGTGGGCGGCTCCGGCAGCGGCAAGACGCGGTTTTTCATCAAGCCCAACCTCATGCAGCTTCACAGCTCCTACGTTGTCACCGATCCAAAAGGCAGCATTGTGGTCGAATGTGGAAAATTACTCCAGCGGAACCAGTATAAGATCAAGATACTGAACACGATTAACTTCAAAAAGTCCCACCACTACAACCCCTTCGCGTATCTCCACAGCGAGAAGGACATTCTGAAGCTGGTCACGACCCTCATTGCCAACACGCAGGGGGACGGGAAATCCGGCGATGACTTCTGGCGCAAGGCGGAGACGCTGCTCTACACGGCGCTCATCGGGTATATCTACTACGAAGCGCCGGTGGAGGAGCAGAACTTCGCCACCCTCATCGAGATGATCAACACCATGGAGGTGCGGGAGGACGACGAGGACTTCAAAAATCCCGTCGATCTGATGTTTGAGGAACTGGCAAAACGGGAGCCGCATCACTTCGCCGTGCGCCAATATGCCAAATACCGCTTAGCGGCGGGCAAGACAGCAAAAAGTATTCTAATTAGCTGCGGCGCGCGCCTCGCTCCCTTTGACATTCAGGAGCTTCGGGAGATCACCTCCTATGACGAGCTGGAGCTGGACACGCTGGGCGACCGGAAAACGGCGCTGTTTATCATCATTTCCGACACAGACGACACCTTCAACTTCCTTGCCAGCATGGTCTACACCCAGCTATTCAACCTCCTGTGCGACAAGGCGGACGACGTGTACGGCGGCAGGCTGCCTGTCCATGTGCGCTGCCTCATCGACGAGTGCGCCAACATCGGGCAGATTCCCAAGCTGGAGAAGCTGATGGCCACCATCCGCAGCCGCGAGATCTCCGCCTGCCTTGTTTTGCAGGCACAGAGCCAGCTCAAGGCGCTCTACAAGGACAACTGCGACACCATCATCGGCAACTGCGACAGCTCCGTGTTCCTCGGCGGCAAGGAGCCGACCACATTAAAGGAGTTGTCCGCCGCACTGGGCAAGGAAACCATTGACACCTTCAACACGGGAGAATCCCGTGGGCGCGAGGTTTCCCACAGTCTGAACTATCAAAAGCTCGGCAAGGAGCTGATGAGTCAGGATGAGCTTGCCGTCATGAACGGCGGCAAGTGCATCTTGCAGCTGCGCGGCGTAAGGCCGTTCCTATCCGACAAATACGACATCACAAAACACCCCAACTACAAGTATCTTTCGGACGCGAATCCCAAGAACGCCTTTGACATTGAGAAATTCCTCTCCACAAAGCTCAAGCTGAAGCCGGAGGAGGAATTTGAGGTTTTTGACGCGGGCGCGGCCGCAGGTTCAGAATCCGCCTGATTTGGCGGATTTTTATATAGATCAGACACCCATTCCGTAAAGGAGGACGCCGACAATGCAGCAGACACACGCGAAACGCAAAGTCGGAGGAAAGCACAACCGAAAATTTGAAAGGAGAAGCCGGAATCGACAGCCGCACACGGCAGCCAGCTCATTCCGGCTTTGCGGTTTCCATCGTAAAAACCATAAAGAAACGATTCCGGCACATAAAATATGGATTTCTTCAATAGCGCAGTCGATGTTTTGCAAACTTTGGTCATCGCCCTTGGCGCAGGTCTCGGAATCTGGGGCGTCATTAACCTGCTGGAAGGATACGGAAACGACAATCCGGGGGCTAAATCGCAGGGCATGAAACAGTTCATGGCTAATTAAAGGGAACAAAAAGAAAGGGAATGCACAATCCAGACGGTATCAGCGGCAGGCTACAAGAATAAATTGTGATTTCACAAGAT
>OLGE01004030.1_pt1 | contig 11018 bp, 7 predicted proteins | sample 1605151 | NCBI WGS metagenome assembly OLGE01 (sample SAMEA3888912, study PRJEB22519) | human gut metagenome | biome: human gut; feature: human-associated habitat; material: faeces | place: Denmark | collected 2010
TCGAGGCCATGCTTACGTCCTTTGGCACGGCGGGCACCGGCGGCTTCGGCTTCCGGAACGACAGCTTTGGCAGCTTTTCCCCCTACATCCAGTGGGTGGTCACCATCTTTATGATCCTGTTCGGTGTCAACTTCAACGCCTACTTCCTGCTGCTGATGCGCCGGTTCCGCCGTGCTGCTGCCAGCGAGGAGGTGCGCGGCTACTTTGTGGTCATTGCAGCCGCCATTGCCATCATCACGGCCAACATCTACAGCCTCTACAACAGCTTTGGCGAGGCACTGCGGCAAGCGGCGTTCCAGGTGGGTTCCATTATCACCACCACAGGCTTTTCCAGCTGCGACTTTGACCAGTGGCCCACCCTGTCCAAGGAGATCCTGGTGGTGCTGATGTTTATTGGTGCCTGTGCCGGCAGTACCGGCGGCGGCATCAAGGTGAGCCGCATCCTCATTTTGGGCAAGACGCTGGGCAAGGAGCTCAAGCAGGCTCTGCACCCGCAGGTGGTGGCTCCGGCGCGTATGGACGGCAAGCTGCTGAACCATGAGACCATCCGTACCACCAACGTGTTCATGGCGGCCTACAGCTTCATCTTTGTGGGGTCCTTCCTGCTCATCAGCCTCGACGGCTTTGACATGGTGACAAACTTTACCGCTGTGGCGGCTACCCTGAACAACATCGGCCCGGGCCTGGAGCTGGTGGGCCCCATGCGGAACTTTGGTGGTTTTGCAGACTCGGCCAAGCTGGTGCTGATCTTTGATATGCTGGCAGGCCGGTTGGAGATCTTCCCCATGCTGGTGCTGTTCCTGCCCGACACCTGGCGCAAATTCTGATCGTACAACGAAATCTAAAAGGGACCACCCGCTGCGGGCGGCCCCTTTGCCATGCTTGCGTTCTGCAGGCAAAAAGGGTACAATACAACTGCTGGAAAACCAACGCTTTTGGCAGAAAGGACTGCTATGGAATACGATTTTTATACGCTGGGCGTCCTTTACCTGGTCTACTCGTTTGCGGGCTGGGTAGGGGAGACGGTAGTAGCTACGGTGCGGGGCAAGCATTTTGCCAACCGCGGCGCAGCAGCCGGGCCCTTCTGCTTTGTGTACGGCTCCACGGCGGTACTGCTGGCCGTGGGCTTCACGGACCTGCGCAGCGACCCGGTGTACCTCTTCTTTGCCTGTACGCTGGCCTCCACGGTCATGGAGTGGCTGACGGCTAAGCTGCTGGAACGGCTGCACCGCCGCAAATGGTGGGACTATTCCGGTAAGCGCTTCAACCTGAACGGCTATGTCTGCCTGCAGTATTCGCTGCTGTGGGGCGTGCTGGGCACTGCCAGCGTGCTGTGGCTCAATGGCCTGCTGCTGCGGCTGTGCCAGGCCATCCCGAGCTGGCTGCTGCACCCGCTGGTGTGGGCGGCGGTCATCGTGGCAGCGCTGGACCAGATCGGTTCGGCCGTGCTGGTGGGGCGCTATGCGGCCAAACACCCGGTGCTGGAACAGCTGAACCAGCGGCTGGGTGAAAGCTCCGACGGCCTGCGCCGCCGCATTGCCCTGTATGTGGAAAAGCGCATCCAGCGGGCCTACCCGGCGGCGGCCCGGCAGGAACCGACCATTGCTCAGAACGGCGAAACACCCCTGAGCGCCGCCGACCTGCTGTGGCTGTTCGTGGTGGGCGCGTTTCTGGGTGACCTGGTGGAAACAGTGTTCTGCCGCCTGACGGCAGGCGTCTGGATGAGCCGTTCCAGTCTGGTGTGGGGGCCGTTCAGCGTGGTGTGGGGCCTGGCTCTGGCCCTGACCACCGTGCTGCTGCGCCAGAATCAGGACAAGAGCGACCGCTACCTGTTTGTGTTCGGCACGGTGATGGGCGGCGTGTACGAGTATGTGTGCAGCGCCGTGACCGAGCTGTTGTTTGGCACGGTGTTCTGGGATTACAGCAAATTCAAATTCAATCTGGGCGGGCGCATCAACCTGCTGTACTGCTTCTTCTGGGGCATGGCGGCCGTGGTGTGGATGCGCTACGGCTACCCGGTGGTCATGAAGTGCATGACCCGTCTGCGCAGCCGGGTGCGGCCGTGGATGACCGTGCTGCTGGCGGTGTTCATGGCGGTGAACATGGTCACCAGCTCGCTGGCGCTGGCCCGTTACGACGCCCGCACCAGCGGGGTGCCAGCTGCCAATGCCGTGGAGACCTATCTGGACGCCCATTTCGACAATGCCCGCATGGAACGCATCTATCCCAATGCGAAAAAAGTGGAAAAGGCCGGGTGAAACTTCCGGATTCCGCTTGCTTTTATGTCCGGTAGACAGTATAATAAACAGGATAAAAGGGAGTAAAGGGCGCAGACCCGGCAGGGCCATGCGCTGTGCTGCAGCGACAACCCGGCAGAAATGCCCGATGCAGTACCGGATGCTTGAGACTTTTATTACAAGGACGTAGTATGCGTACCCTGTAATAGGAGTCTTTTCTTTTTTTTGCCCGGCCGAGAGACTCCCGTTCCCGGAGCCGGGCCAAGGAACGATCAAAAAGGAGAAAAAACATGTTTATACCTGTTTTGCTGTTCATCGTGGGCCTGTTGTGCCTGATCAAGGGCGGTGACTGGTTTGTGGACGGTGCCACCGGCATTGCCCGCCGCTTCCATGTGCCGGAGTTGCTCATCGGTGCCACGGTGGTGTCCATCGGCACCACCCTGCCGGAGGTGATGGTGTCTACCACCTCGGCTCTCACCGGTCACGGCGAGATCGCCTACGGCAACGCCATTGGTTCGGTCATCTGCAATTCCGCCCTCATTGCGGCCATTCCCATTGTGGCCAAGCCGGGCAAGGTGGACCCCAAGAGCCTGCGCACCCCGGTGCTGTTCTTCTTTGTGGCGGCAGCCTTCTACGCCGGTGTAGCCTACACCACCGGCTCCTTCACCCGGCCGGTGGGCATCATCCTGCTGGCCATGTTCGTGGCCTACATCGTCTGCAACGTGATGGCCATGAAGAATGCCCCCGCCCCGGAAGAAGAGGAAGAGCCGGAAGAAAACGCTTCCTTTGCCAAGGAACTGGGCCTGCTGGCGGTGGGCGCGGTGCTCATCGCGGTGGGCGCGGACCTGCTGGTGGACAACGGCACCCTCATTGCACAGGCACTGGGCGTGCCGGAGTCGGTCATTGCTCTGACCTTTGTGGCACTGGGTACCTCGCTGCCGGAGCTGGTCACGGCCATCACCTCGCTGGTCAAGGGCCACGGGGCGCTGTCGCTGGGCAACGTCATCGGTGCCAACGTGTTCAATCTGGTTCTGGTGAGCGGCGTCAGCGTGACGCTGGCTCCCTTTACCATCCCGCAGAACTCCACCATTGCTGGCATGAACGCCTCGCTGGTGATGGATATTCCGGTGATGTTTGCGGTCATGCTGCTGCTGACGGTGCCCGCCCTGCTCAAGGGCAAGCTCAGCCGCCCGCAGGGCATTGCGCTGCTGTGCATCTACGCTGCTTTCTGCGTGGTGCAGTTCACCATTTGATGACGAAGTAAAAAACAGGCCCCCGCACGGTTTTGTGCGGGGGCCTGTCTGCGTTTTGTGGTTACTGCTGTGCAAAAATTTTGACTTCGTCCTTGTCCATGAAGGCGGCACCGGCAAACCCGGCGGCCTCCAGCTGGCCCAGCTGCTTGCCCAGCTTCTTGGCCTGCTGCAGCACGGTGACGTTGTAGGTGTCACGCAGGGCGGCGGCCTTGCTCAGCACGGCGGGGAAGTCGGCGTCCTTGCCGTACAGCAGGGCGATCTTCTGCTTGGCACCGGGGATCTGATACCCCTGCTCCAGCAGGATGCCGCACACGCGCTCGAAACCGATGGAGAAGCCCACGGCAGGCACCTGGGTGCCCAGGAACTTGCCCACCATGTTGTCGTAGCGGCCGCCGCCGGCCACGGCACCGCTGAACTGCGGGCAGGTGATCTCGAACACCATGCCGGTGTAGTAGCCCTGACCGCGCACCAGGCTGGGGCAGTAGGCCACCTGATAGCGGCCGGCAGCCAGCGCATGGGCGGTGGCCAGAACGTACTTCAGGTCATCGGCGATGGCGGGGTCGGCGCAGCGGGCAGCCACGGCGTCCAGCGTCACCTCACCAGCAGCGATGAAATCGGCCAGTGCGTTGATGGCGGCTTCCGGCAGCTGCTTTTCGGTCAGCTCGGCCTTCACGCCGTCAGCACCAATCTTGTCCATCTTGTCAAAGGTGATGCAGACGGAATCCAGCGTATCGGCGGCAAAGCCCATGCTCTCCAGCATGCCGCGCAGGATGCGGCGGTCGTTGATGTTCACCGTGAAGCCGGTGAAGCCAATGTTCAGCAAAGCGCGGGTGGTCACGTCGATGAGCTCCACCTCGGCGTTGGGGGAGCTGTCGCCCAGAATGTCGATGTCGCACTGCACGAACTCGCGCAGACGGCCCTTCTGGGGGCGCTCGGCACGGAACACGCGGTCGGTCTGAATCACCTTGAAGGGGCTGGGCAGCTTGTCCTTGTTGGCGGCATAGTAGCGGCTCAGGGGCAGGGTGAGGTCGTAGCGCAGGCCCATGTCGGAGAGCTGCTTGGGGTCGCCGGTGTTCAGGGCGGCGGTGAGCTTGTCGCCGCGCTTGAGCACCTTGAAGATCAGGTTCAGGTTGTCGCCGCCGTCGGACTTGTCCAGATTTTCCATGTCCTCCAGCATAGGGGTGGAGATGCGCTCAAAGCCGGACGCACGGTAGGTCTCCAGGATCTTGCCCTGGATGTAGTCGCGCAGGGTCTGCTCGGCGGGCAGCAGGTCGCGCATGCCCTTCAATGCCTGTGTTTTCATGGTTGCAATACCTCTCTATATGTCAATTGAATTGTTTCCAGTACATCATATTATAAAGGAAACTGCCGGATTGTCAATCCGAATGGGCACACTATCGCAAATTGCACGGATTTTGAGGTGAAACGATGAAACAGCAGTTTGCAGCAAAACACCCGTGGACGATCCTTGCCGCCGGGGCCGCCATTCAGGTGCTCACGGGGCTTCCGGCGGCGTGGGGCGTGTTCCAGCAGCCGGTCATGGAGGAATACGGCCTGTCGGAGCAGGGGGCGGGGTATGCGTTTGGCATCCTCATCGCGGCCTTCGGTGTGGGGTGCGTGCTGGGCGGCTTCCTGCAGGACAGGCACGGCCCCCGCTGCGCGGGCCTGTGGGGCACCGCCCTGCTCTGCGGCGGCTTTTTTGCGGCGGGCCTGCTGCCGCCGGGCAGCGCAGAGGCGTTCTTTCTGGCGTTCAGCATCCCGGCGGGGCTGGGCACGGCGTTTTTGTATCCGTCCATCCAGTCCTGCGCCCAGAAGTGGTACGCCGACCGCAAGGGGCTGGCCACCGGCGTCATCGGCGGGGCGGTGGGCCTGAGCGGTGCCTTCCTCACCGTATTCGTGCGCACGGCAGTGCGGGGATTTTGGGTCGTGCAGGGCATCCGGGGGGCCTTCTGGGCACTGGGTGCGGTCACCCTGCCGGTATGCCTTGTGGGCAGTCTGCTTTTGCAGGACCCGCCGCAGACCGGGCAGACCCAAAAACCGCAGGAGAACGGCAAAAACACCATTGACCTTGCCCCGCGGCAGATGCTGCGCACAAAGCAGTACTGGCTGTGCGCCGGAGCGGTGTGCTTTTCTACCCCCGCAGTGCTGCTGTTCAGCCCCATTATTTTAAAGCTGGGCATGGAGCGCGGGTTGGAGGAGCAGGCGGCGCTATGGAGCGTGGTACTGGGCAGCGTGGGCAGTGCGGCAGGCCGCCTGCTGATGCCCCTGCTCAGTGACCGCATCGGCCGCCGCCCCACCGACATGCTGCTGTTTGCAGTGTCTGCCGGGCTGTCGGCGGGGTTTGCCTTTGCACAGGGCTGGGGCGTGGTTGCCTGCTATGCGGGCCTCACCTTCTGCTACTCGGCGCTGGCGGCGGTTCTGCCGGCCCTTTCCACCGACCTGTTCGGCTTCCCCCATGCGGGGGTCAACTATGGCTTTCTGGCGCTGGGGCAGAGCGTGGGCAGCCTTGCCTTTCCGTTTGCAGCCAATTTCTTCGGGCTGGAAGTCGGTCGGCACTGGATGGCCGTGGCAGCCGCCGGGGCCGGATTTGCCTGCATCCGGGCCTTGCGGCCGGTGGAACCGTCTGCTGGGCGCGGACAGCGGGGCATGGACCGGACCTGCTGACAGAATTGACAGAAAAATGACAAATGCCCGGCAGAAAGCGGACGAATTGACGGTTAGATGTAAATGACCAGAAAGAGAATTGCGGATTTTTGGCGGAAATGTCTTGCAAAATGCGCGCGCATTCTCTATAATAAAATCATGCGTGGTAGTGCTGTGCGGCCGAAAGAGAGAGCGGCCCGCGCAGCCGATGCAAAACGGGAGGACGAGCTGTGCCGGCAGGGCGCAGCCGTGTTCCCGCCAAGCGACATTTGTCAAAAGGAGAGTATGATTATGACCTATTCGCAGCAAGTACAGAATATGTGCCCGATCACCAAAGGTCCTAAGCATGGTCCGGCTCCCATCCCCGAAGAGGGCGCATGGGTCAAGGCCTACGAGATCAAGGACATCAGCGGCTACACCCACGGTGTGGGCTGGTGTGCACCTCAGCAGGGCACCTGCAAGCTGTCTCTGAACATCAAGAACGGCGTCATCGAAGAGGCTCTGGTGGAGACCATCGGCTGCTCCGGCATGACCCACTCTGCTGCTATGGCAGGCGAGATCCTGCCCGGCAAGACCATTCTGGAAGCTCTGAACACCGACCTGGTGTGCGACGCCATCAACGTGGCTATGCGCGAGCTGTTCCTGCAGATCGTCTACGGCCGCAGCCAGACCGCTTTCTCTGAGGACGGTCTGCCCATCGGCGCAGGTCTGGATGACCTGGGCAAGGGCCTGCGCTCCATGACCGGCACCATCTTCTCCACCAAGGCAAAGGGCGTCCGTTACCTGGAGCTGACCGAGGGCTACATCAACAAGCTGGCTCTGGATGCCAACGATGAGGTCATCGGCTATCAGTTCGTCAAGCTGGGCAAGATGATGGAGGATATCCGTCACGGCAAGACCCCCAACGAGGCTTACGAGAAGAACGTGGGTACTTACGGCCGCTTCAGCAAGGAGCAGGGCGCTGTCAAGTACATCGACCCGCGTGAGGAATAAGAGAGGAGGAACAACTCATGGCAACTTTTGAATCTATGGATCGCCGCATGCCGAAGATCGAGGCATGCCTGAAGGCCAACGGCCTGGAGTCTCTGGACGCTTGCAACGAGATGCTCCTCGCTAAGGGCATCGACTGCGACAAGATCGTCCGCGGTGTGCAGCCCATCTGCTTTGATAACGCTGTCTGGGCTTACACCCTGGGCACCGCCATCGCTGTGAAGCGCGGCCTGACCGACGCAGCCGAGTGCGCTTCCGCCATCGGTGAGGGCCTGGAGGCTTTCACCATCCCCGGTTCTGTCGCTGAGCAGCGTCAGGTCGGTCTGGGCCACGGCAACCTGGGCGCTCGTCTGCTGAGCGAGGACACCACCTGCTTCGCTTTCCTGGCAGGCCACGAGTCCTTCGCTGCTGCTGAGGGTGCCATCGGCATCGCCCGCACCGCAAACAAGGTCCGCAAGACCCCCCTGCGTGTTATCCTGAACGGCCTGGGCAAGGATGCAGCTTACATCATTTCCCGTATCAACGGCTTCACCTATGTGCAGACCGAGTACGATATCCCCACCCAGACCCTGACCGTCGTCAAGGAGATCCCCTTCTCCGAGGGTGAGCGCGCAGCCGTCAAGTGCTACGGCGCTAACGATGTCATGGAGGGCGTTGCCATCATGAAGAAGGAGGACGTTCAGTGCTCCATCACCGGCAACTCCACCAACCCCGTCCGCTTCCAGCACCTGGTTGCAGGCACCTATAAGAAGTGGGCCATCGAGAACGGCAAGAAGTACTTCTCCGTTGCTTCCGGCGGCGGCACGGGCCGTACCCTGCACCCCGATAACGTGGCCGCAGGCCCCGCAAGCTACGGCCTGACCGACTCTCTGGGCCGTGTGCACGGTGATGCTCAGTTCGCTGGCTCTTCCTCCGTGCCCGCTCACGTTGAGATGATGGGTCTGATCGGCATGGGCAACAACCCCATGGTCGGCGCTACCGTTGCATGCGCTGTTGCTGCAGCTCAGGCTAACGCCTAAGTCTTTCCTAAGTTTCAGCGAGGGGGAGCTGCTTTCCGAATGAGCAGCTCCCCTTTTTTTGCTGATAGATATCCGAATACAAGCAACCCAAAATAAGAAGGAAGAAACAATGAAAAAGAATCAGATTCGCAAGAGAGTGGCTGCGCTTGCGCTGGCATCCGTCATGGCCCTGAGCCTGTTCGGCTGCGGCAGCAAGTCTGCCTCCTCCACCGCAGGCGTGTCCGGCGAGTTCACCGGTACGGCCAAGGGTATGGGCGGCGATGTTACCGTCACTCTGACTTTGACCGACGGCAAGATCACCGGCTGCACCGCTGAGGGCAAGGATGAGACCCCCGGCATCGGCACCATGGCTCTGGAACAGCTGCCCGGCGCAATTGCCGAGAGCGGCAGCATTGCCGTGGACGGCGTGGCCACTGCAACCATCACCTCCGATGCCATCAAGGAGGCTGCAGCTGCCGCTCTGACCGCTGCCGGCCTGAACGCTGACGACTACAAGACCGCTGTCGAGGCCGACACCACCAAGGCAGAGGATTCCACCATTGACGCAGATGTTGCCATTGTGGGCGCAGGCGGCGCAGGTATGACTGCTGCCATCACCGCTGCCGGCGAGGGCAAGAGCGTTGTCATCCTGGAGAGCCAGCCCATGGTGGGCGGCAACTCCGTGCGCGCTACCGGTGGCATGAACGCCGGCAAGACCGTGTACCAGGACGAGAACGAGTTCGGCGAGTCCGCAGGCGTGGAAAAGACCCTGAAGACCGCTGCTGAAAAGTACGCCGACAACGCTACCATCACCGCCCTGGCCAAGACCGTTTCTGAGCAGTGGGCAGCTTATCAGGCTGACCCCAAGGGCTACTTCGACAGCGTGGAGCTGATGGAGCTGGACACCATGATCGGCGGCAAGGGTCTGAATAACCCTGAGCTGGTGGAGACTCTGTGCTCCAACAGTGCCGACGCCATCGACTGGCTGGACGAGCACGGCATCACTCTGCACAGCGTGTCCAGCTTCGGCGGCGCATCCGTCAAGCGCATCCATCGCCCCGTGGACGGCGACGGCAAGACCGTTTCCGTCGGTTCTTACATGATCCCCCTGCTGCAGGAGAACTGCGACAAGGCTGGTGTGCAGACTCTGCTGAACACCACCGCTACCGAGATCCTGACCGATGCCAACGGCGCTGCCGTGGGCGTGAAGGCTACCGGTGCTTCCGGTGAGACCGTCACCGTCAATGCCAAGGCTGTTGTGCTGGCTACCGGCGGTTTCGGCGCAAACCTGGACATGGTCGTTGAGTACAAGCCTGAGCTGAAGGGCTTTATGACCACCAACGCTGCCGGCGCTCAGGGCCAGGGCATTGAGATGGCAACCGCCATCGGTGCCGACACCGTGGATATGGACCAGATCCAGATCCACCCCACCGTGGAAGCCAACACCGCTGCCCTGATCACCGAGGGCCTGCGCGGCGACGGTGCCGTGCTGATCAACGCCGAGGGCAAGCGCTTCATCGACGAAGTGGGCACCCGTGACGTGGTCTCCGCAGCCGAGATCGCACAGACCGGCAGCTACAGCTGGCTGGTGGTCGATCAGGCTATGGTCGATGCCTCCAGCGTCATCCAGGGCTATATCAAGAAGGGCTACACCAAGTCCTTCTCTGTTGCGGTTACGGCGACCTCTTCGGTGCTTGGACAGATCATTCCGCCCAGCCTGATCATGATCATCTATGCTTCCACGGCGAACGCGAGCGTTCAGGCGCTGTTCATCGCGGGTATCCTGCCGGGCATTCTCTTTGCACTGGCGATGATGTTGGTCAGCTATGTCTATGCGCTGATCTACGATTACCCGCGTGAGGAGAAGCGCTCCTTCCACGATTTCCTTCATGCGGTGAAAGAGTCCTTCCTTGTATTGCTGATGCCGGTGATCATCATCGGCGGCGTGCTCTCCGGTGTCTGCACGGCGACAGAAAGCGCAGTCATCGCGGTGATTTATAGCCTAATCATCACGCTGTTTGTCACCAAAACGCTGACGTTCAAGGATTTGATTCCGCTGTTCATTGATACCGCGAAGGGAACGGCGACTAGCCTACTGTGCATCGGCGCGGCTTCTTCGTTTGGGTATCTGGTTTCCTATTTCCGCACGAGCGTCTATGTACAGCAAATGATGGAGGCGATGCAACTGGGTCAGATCGGCTACATCCTATTTGTCACCATGTTGTTCATGGTGCTGGGCTGCTTTATGGATGCGACGCCGGCGATTGCAATTTTCGTTCCCATTGTTTTGCCGGCGGGGCTTGCGTTGGGACTCCATCCCCTGCATATCGGTATGATTATCTGTCTCGTGCTCGCGCTGGGTATGGTCACGCCGCCTTACGGCTTGTGCCTGCTACTTGGATGTCAGATTGCCAAGATTGAACCGCAAAAAACCTTCAAGGATCTATTTATTATGCTGGGCGCGGTCATCGTCGTTTACTTCATCGTGGTGCTTCTGCCCGATCTGGTGCTCTGGCTGCCGCGACTGCTCGTACCTAAATATGTCTGAGAAAAACACCTAAGCCATCCGAAAGGGTGGCTTTTTGTGCTCCGAAAACGGCCGTTTTGCGCTGCATATTCCCAAACTTTATAGGAAAAACACAAAAAAACGCATGATTTGTTGATATTTGGAAATGTTTGGCGTATAATGAATGTCATCAAAACAACCGCTTAAGGGAGGGGACATTCTTATCTTCAAAAAAGTGATTGCTCTATCGACCGCGGCCATGATTCTGCTGACGCCGATGAGCGCAAGCGCCGCGAGCAGAATGAGCCAGAGGAGCGTCGCTTTTTTAAAGTTTTCGCGGAATGCCCGGAAAAAAGCGGCGGCGTTCCACTGCCCTTTTTCGCGCAGCAGA
>OLGE01004033.1_pt1 | contig 11012 bp, 8 predicted proteins | sample 1605151 | NCBI WGS metagenome assembly OLGE01 (sample SAMEA3888912, study PRJEB22519) | human gut metagenome | biome: human gut; feature: human-associated habitat; material: faeces | place: Denmark | collected 2010
AGCTCACGCGGGAGCAGAAGGAGCTCTTAAAGCAGCTCGAATCCTCCGTCGGCGAAGACGGCCAGCCCAAACGCAAAAGCTTCTTCGATAAGCTGAAGGGATAAAAAACAAACACCCCCGTCACATCCGCGGCGGGGGTGTTTGTTTATTCTGCGGGCCGGACCTCACCGGGGAGGCGGAACCAGTCGATGAAGATCGACGGCGTGCCGCCGGGCTGGCTGAGAGACCAGAGCATGTTGTCCTCGGTCGCCGTGCCCTGCGGCTCGTCGACGGAGATGACGAGCTGATCGTCGAAGAAGCTCAGCGTCTGGCACAGGCCCGTCAGGATGCTGGCCACCTGCGTGAGCGAGCCGTCCATGCCGAGCCGCCAGACGGCCTTGCTGGTGCGGCCGACCAGATAGAACGTGTTGTGGTAGCAGCGCAGCGCAATGGATTGCGTCGCGGCCTGCGGGATATCGAACAGCAGCTCCGGCTCGCCGCCGGTCAGGCTGAGGCGGTAGAAGGCGTGGCCGTAGTTATGGTTGTCCCAGGGAATGAAGTAGAGCTTGTTATCGTAGAAGACGGCTTCCTCAAAGTTTCCGTCATAGATCAGTTCCTGCTTGTCCGTCTCCAGATCGATCGCGTACAGCCCGCAGGAGCTGCTTTCATCCCGGATGAAATAGAGCTTTCCGCCGAAGCCGTAGAGTACGTCGGTGAAAAGCGCCTGGTCGAAATTCAGGCCCCGGCCGATCTGCTTTGCCTGCCCGTTTTCCACGCGGCAGATGCGGTAGCTCCAGTTTTTGTAGTTCTCCGGCTTGGAGGACATCTCCAGAATGTACAGCTGGCCGTCATAGAGCGTATAGGTCTCGATGCCGAGCGTGTTTTTGTAGAGGATCTCCGGCTCGCCGCCGGTCTTCGGGATGCGCATGACGGTCTCGCCATACGGCTCCTTCATCCGGCCGCCGCGCATATAGAGATAGTCGTCATAGAGGCAGATATCCTCCAGCCGGTAGTCCAGCGTCGACCAGAGCACGGTCTGCGCGCCTGTCTTGTCCCGGCGGAGCACGTAGGAGGTCTCGCCGATGTCCTTTTTGTACCAGCCGTCGACCAGACAGTAGGTATAGCCGTCGCTGGCCTCATCGGCGATGCCGCCGGTGGTGAAGTTCCCGAGCGTATCATCGGAGATGTTCTGGCGGCTGCGGTCCTGCGCGGTGCGCAGCGCCGGATCTAGCAGACGCGCGACGGTCACGGCGAGCTCTGCCCGCGTGGCGTGGCCCTCCGGGTCAAACAGTCCGCCGGATTTGCCGGCCATGACGCCGCCGGCCGCAACGGTGCGGATGGCCGCCTGTTCGTCGGCAGAAAGCGCGTCGATATCCGTCAGCTGCCCGTCGTTGATGGTCTGCAAGGGCTGCGGCGTGCTCTTTGCCAGCAGATAGGCAAGCGATCTGCGGCTGAGCGGGCCGGTGAGGGCCGCTTCATCCTCCGGGCAGTCGGGCGGCAGAAGGGCGTTTGCCTTCGCGTAGGCGAGCGCGGGCGCGTACCAGGCTTCTTCTTCGCCCGCCGCCGGGACGCTCTTGCCGGTGTTCTGCGCGTGCAGACGCGCGGCGATCGTGATGGCCTGCGCCCAGCTGACCGGCCTGCGCGGCGAGAAGGTCGTCCCGCCGGTCCCGGTCATGATCCCCTTCTCCGCGGCGAGGCTGACGCCGGCGGCGTACCAGCTGCCGCCCGGCACATCGGCAAAGGCAGCCGCCCCGGCCGCGGCCGCAAATGAGACGATCATTCCCAACGCCAGCAGCAGCGCACAAAGTTTCCGTTTCATCGTACAGATTCCTCCTTTTTTTCTTTTCTTCCAATATTACTATAGTAAATATTTCCCGCACACGCAAGCGCAAAAAGCTCCGCACGCAGAAAAAAGACGCTCCCTCCGGGAGCGTCTTTTTTGGGATCGGTCATTCTGCCGAGATCAGGTAGTAGTAGATCGGCTGGCCGCCGGAGACGAGGTTGACCTCCGCGTCGGGGGCGTGCTGTCGGAACAGTTCCAGCGCCGCTTCCGCGTCGGGTTCCTGAATGTCCGCGCCATAGAAGATGTTGATGAATTCCTTGCCGGCCTCCGCAGCCTTGTCCGCAAGAGAGGCGAGAAGCGTGGTGATCTCGCGCGTCGTACCGGCCAGCGCACCGTCACACAATCCGAGATAGTCGCCCGCGTGAATATCAAAGCCGTCAAAGTCCGAATCGCGTGCGGCATAGGTGATCTGCATGGTCATGACGCCGGAGAGGCAGTCGGTCATGGCCGCTTCGTTTTCGCTCGGCTCCATTGCTGCGTCGAACGCGAGCATGGCGCTGATGCCCTGCGGGACGGTCTTGGTCGGGATAACCACGACTTCGCGCGAAGCCAGTTCCGCCGCCGCCTGCGCAGCCATGATGATGTTCTTGTTGTTGGGCAGGACGAAGACGATCTCCGCAGGCGTCTTTTCGATCGCGTGGAGGATGTCCTCGGTCGAGGGGTTCATGGTCTGCCCGCCCTCGATGATCTCGTCGACGCCGAGGTCGCGGAACACGCCTGCCAGACCCTCGCCCGCGCACACGGCGACGCTGCCGTAGCGCTTTTCAGGCTCCGCCGGAGCTTCCTGCTTCGCGGGCTGGTTTTCCAGCTCCTTTTCCACGGCCTCCAGATCGTCGGTCGACCGGGCCTTGCGGCCTGCCGTCAGATCGTCGTGCTGCAGGCGCATATTCTCGATCTTCGCAAGCTCCAGCGTGCCGTACTTCTGGGCCTCGCTCAGCGCGTCGCCCGGAATGTTCGTATGTACGTGGACCTTGAACGCCTCGTCGTCCTCGCCGATGACGAGACTGTCGCCGATGCTGCCGAGATATTCGCGCAGCGGGTCGAGCGAGGTGATATCCTCGCGCTTGCGCACGATGAAGACCGTGTCGAAGGCGAAGGTGATATCCTCGGAGTCGAAAATGCCGAAATCGGCCTCTTCGTTTACCGCGCCGGTATCCTCGCAGACGATGTCGTTGCCGCGCAGGCTTTCGAGCATCCCGCGCAGAATGAGGCAGAAGCCCATGCCGCCCGCGTCGACGACGCCGGCCTTTTTGAGAACCGGATTCTGGTTGACGGTGTTGTCCAGCGCGGCGTGCGCCGTGTCGAGGCAGTGCTGCAGCACATACTCGATCTCGTTGTTTTCCACGGCCAGATCGCGCGCGGCGTCTGCCGTGAGGCGGGAGACGGTCAGAATGGTGCCCTCGGCGGGCTTCATGACTGCCTTATACGCAGCTTCCACACCTGCTGTCAGTGCAGCGGCAAAGTCCTTGCCGTCGGCCTCGAGTTTACCCTTGAGCGACTTGGAAAAGCCGCGGAACAGAAGAGACAGAATCACGCCCGAATTGCCTCTGGCCCCGCGCAGGAGCGCGGAGGCCGTCTTGTCGGCGGCCTTGGTGAGTGTAATGCCGTCCGCCTTGCGCAGCTCTGTGCTGGCGGCAGAGAGCGTCATGCTCATATTCGTGCCGGTATCTCCGTCCGGAACAGGGAAAACGTTCAGTTCATTGACCTTCTGCTTATTCAGGTCGATCTCGGCAGCGGCGGAGAGCATCATCCGGCTGAACGCCGCGCCGTCAATGGTTTTGATCATGGTTTACCTCCGTGAGCGCCCTGTATGCGCGCGTGAATTGAAATCGATATCAGTCGACGGAAATGGAGTCGACGAATACGTTCACGGCACGCACCTCGGTGCCCGTGGACTTGGTGACGAAATAGCGGACCTCGCTGATGATGGAGGACGCGATTGCGCTGAGATTGACGCTTTTGTCGACCATGATGTGCAGGTCGATGGATATGGAATTATCGGGGCTGAACGTGACCTTGACACCCTTGCCCATTGCCTCCTTGCGCAGCAGATGGACCAGCCCGTCCGTCATGGATCGCACGGCCATGCCCTTGACGCCAAAGCAGTTGGTCGCTGCAAAGCCCGCGATATTGGTATAGACAGCGCTATCGACCGTGATCTGGCCGGCGTCTGTATTCATACGGATCATCAAGATTCCTCCTTCTGGGATATTCAATTCATTTTAACCGATTTGCCGGGAAAGTACAAGTCAAAAAACGGGTTTCAGCCTTTTTCATAACCGGTCACGCCGTTTTGCTCCATCCATTGGAGCTTTTCACCCATCAAATACGTCAGCGTATCGGTTTCCGTCCGGTTGACGCCCGTCAGATACTCGCGCAGGTAATACAGATCGTTGTACGTCAGATACGGATAGTCGCCCTCGACATAGGTGCCGTCGGGCTTGATGCTGTAATAGAGATTGTGGTTCGGCATGACCCAGCCGGAGCCGGTGTCCACGATGGCCAGCAGCATCCGGTCGGCCAGCGCGCGCAGATCCTTCCGGTTCAGCAGATCTGCCGCGTGGTACAGCGCCAGACACTCCGACGCCTGATGATTGAGCGAGGTGTGCGGGGCGGTAATTTCGTCCGGGTGCCAGTAATCGGGGATCAGCCAGCCGCCGGTTTCCGTGGGGATGTGGCTCGTGTCGGCAACCTGAGCGAAGAAGGCAAGATAGCGGTTCATCGTCTCCTCGAACATCCCCTTGCCGAGCCTGCGGGTGGCCGAGATGTAAAGCTCAAGCAGGTCGGTATTGAATCGGGTGTCATAAAAGCCCGGCCCGATGCCGTAATCGCCCTGGAGCCATTCGCTGCCGGGCGTGGTGGGCACATAGCCGTACTGGTTCTGCCGCTGCGACATGGTATCGAGCGAGAGGATGACGAGCGCGGGCGCCTCCTTGCAGCGCGACATCCGGCCAAGATAGCCGCGGATGCAGTAGGACGCGGCGCAGCAGTAATAATAATTCGTGCCGGACGGGATATAATTGGAGGGCGATTTGCGGAAATAGCCGTCGAAGCACCAGTGCGAATTGCCGTTTTTCACATACGTGACCCACGCCTTTGCGCAGTTGTCCACGCTCCAGTCCAGCCCGAACGGAGCCGTCAGGACAAGCGCGTCCGTTACGCAGTCGGGCGCAAGGCCGTAGCCGTCCATCGTGATGCGGACGCCGCCGTCACGCAGCTTCGTGGTGCGCAGAATGCCGTCCTGCTCCGGAAAATACTCCCGTGAGCCGTTTTCGCGCAGGGCAAACGTGCGCGGCAGCGCAAGAAAATACGTCTGCCCGGAGGCCAGCTCCACGACGACGACCGGCGAGGCATACAGCCCGTCCCCCAGCGCCTGCGAGCGCCAGTCCCCGGCGCTCTTGTCATAATACCAGACCGTGCCTGCCTCTGTGACAGTCTGGTCGAAAAAGCGGATATAGCTGCCCCTGCCCGTGGCGCGAAGACCGGCCGCGCTGACGCCGTCGGAGACGGCGTATTCCCGGCTCTCGATCTGATACTGCCCGTACTGGGTGGTTTCAATATAGACCTCGGCGGTATACTTTGTGGAGGTCAGCACCCGATCCGGCGTGCGGCCCGCTGGCTCGTCCGGTTCGTCCGGAGCCTCTTCCTCCGGAAGCTCTGCCGGAGCTGCTGCTTCGGATTCTGCTGCCGGCGAGGGTTCTGCCTGCGGCTTGCCGCAGGCGCACAGCTGCGCCAGCACCAGAATCAAAATCAGGATCAGCGTGAGTTTCTTATGCATGGGTACCTCCGGAGAAGGGTTTGGGCGGGAGAGGGTCTGCTTTGACCGGCAGAAGACAGTGGTTTATCGAAAAAACGCGGCAAATCCATAAATGTGCGCCCACTCCAACGTAGGGGCAGACGACTCTGTCTGCTCGCAGAATGCAGCGCTTTTTCGGAAATCTGCGGCAAATTCGTAACATTTTCTGGCCGACAGAGTTGTCGGCCCCAAAGCTGGCGCGGGAGCGCCCGGGGCTCCCGCGCCAGTGCGAAAATCAGATCATGCTCGGCTGCCAGCAGTCGGGGGTTTCAAGGCCCATCATGGTCACGATGGTCGGCGCGACGTTGGCAAGGCCGTAATGGCCGTCCTTGATCTCATACTTGTTGTCGGGATCGTAGATGATGAAGGGAACGGGGTTGAGAGAATGCGCAGTGCGCACGCTGGTCTTGCCCTTCTTCGTTTCGAGCATCTGATCGGCGTTGCCGTGGTCGGCGGTGACGAGCAGGGTGTAGCCGTACTTGTCGGCGGCTTCCTTCACGCGGGCCAGACCTGCGTCGACGGCCTCCATGGCGGTGATGACGGCGCTCAGAACGCCGGTGTGGCCGACCATGTCGCCGTTCGGGTAGTTGCAGCGCAGGAACTGGTACTTATGCGAGGCCATGGCCTCGACCAGAAGATCGGTGATCTCCACGGACTTCATCGCGGGCGCCTGCTCGAACGGGATCACGTCGGACGGAACCTCGGCATAGTCCTCAAGGCTCTCGTCGACCTTGCCGGAGCGGTTGCCGTTCCAGAAGTAGGTGACGTGGCCGTATTTCTGCGTCTCGGACACGGCGTACTCGTGCACGCCCGCCTTGCACAGAACCTCGGTCAGCGTGTTGCGGATGACGGGCGGCTCAACCAGATAGTGCATCGGGATCTTGAGGTCGCCGTCGTATTCCAGCATACCGGCAAACTTCACGCCGGTATAATTGCCGCGGTCAAACTTGTCAAAGTCCTTGCGGTCAAAGGCGAGGGAGATCTCCTGCGCGCGGTCGCCGCGGAAGTTGAAGAGGATGACGCTGTCGCCGTTTTCGATCTTTGCAACGGGCTTGCCGTCATGCGCAACGACGAACGGCAGCAGATCCTGATCGATCATGCCGGGATTTTCGGCGCGGTACGTCTCAATGGCTTCCCGCGCGGAGGCAAACTGACGGCCCTCGGCCTGCACGTGCGTGCGCCAGCCCTTTTCGACCATCGGCCAGTTGGCCTCGTAGCGGTCCATGGTAATGACCATGCGGCCGCCGCCGGAGGCGATCTTGTATTCATGCTCCGCGTCGTTCAGCTCTGCCAGAACGGTTTCCAGCTGATCAACATAGTCCAGCGCGCTCGTCGCGGGGACGTCGCGGCCGTCGAGCAGAATGTGGCAGTAGACCTTTTTGAGTCCCATCTCACGCGCCTTTTTCAGCATCGCGATCAGGTGCGAGATATTGGAATGGACGTTGCCGTCGGACAGCAGGCCGATGAAGTGCAGCGCTTTGCCGTTTTGCAGGCAGTTGTCCGTCAGGTCGACCCAGGTCTTGGACTGGTACAGGGAGCCGGTCTCAATGGATTCCTGCACGAGCTTTGCGCCCTGCGAATAGATCTGGCCGCAGCCGAGGGCGTTGTGGCCGACCTCGGAGTTGCCCATATCGTCGTCCGTGGGCAGGCCGACGGCGGTGCCGTGGGCCTTGAGCCACGTCATGGGGCAGGTGGCCATCAGCTTGTCGAGCGTCGGGGTGTTGGCCTGCTTGACTGCGTCGCCGGGGCCGCCGTCGCCGCGTCCAACGCCGTCCATGATCACAAGTACGATCGGTTTTTTCATTGGTATTCCCTCCTGAGTAGGATATTCTCGAATTTCACTATATTTTACTACAATTTCCCCGCAGATACAACTTAATTTTCTTTGAACAATCGCAGCGCGTGGGAATTAGCCAGCGCGTAAACACGTGCGAAATCCACGTGCGGGTTATAGATGGCCTCCAGCTCGTCGTGCAGGGCCTTCGCCTGCGCGAGAAGGGCGGTCACGTCCGACAGATCGGGCAGCGGGGTATCCGGTCCCCGGTAATAGCGCTTCTCGTCCGGCAGATAGACAGCCTCCGTCTCGTCCGGCAGGAGCGGGTTCTGGTAGAGAACCGCATTTTCCCGCACGCGGAGCGCCTCCAATTCCTCGCCGGACACCAGCTGCACCGCGCCTGCGGGCGGCTCGGCAGAATACAGGCCCCGGCAGGTGACGGCCCGCAGGAAGCGCCTGCTTCGCTCCTCCTGCGCCGGGAGCGGGCAGGACGGACGCGCAAACGCTGCAAGACGCGCATACGCCTCGCGGTAGAGCGCGCGGTAGCGCGTCTGTAAAAGCTCGATGGCGCGGCGCTCTTTCTGCAGGGCAATGCGGTCATAAAACTGCCCCAGATCGAGATACAGTCCCGCCGCGCCCGGCGTGACGGCCTCGAGCACGTGTGGAGCCGTGCCGTCGGCGTAGCCGGTGTGCAGGGCCGGGAGATACACGCCGTCTACCGAATCCGGGTCGCCGGAGCACAGGACGTATTCGACATCCAGTCCGGCGTTCTCCGCCGCTTTGCCGATGGTCTTCATAAAGCTCGACTTGCCGCACCCCGGCCCGCCCTTGATCACCCACAGAAAATCCTCCGGCCCCCGGCAGAACTGTCCGTAAAACGAGACAAAGCCGGAGGCCGTATTGCCGCCCAGAAAATACCGTGTCACCGCCATGAAATGCCCCTCCTGTATAGCAAGAATACAGGTAGTGTATGCAGCCGCGCGGCAGGATGTGCGTACAGTCAAACGGGAAAATACGGTGCGAATTTGCCGAAAGCTTTGTACTGTACATCGTATCAGAAAAACACCGTCCACGGGAACCTGGCCGGGGGCTGTGCCTCAAAAGCCGCTTCGCCCTTCCCGTCCGGGAAGGAAAGCCGGTACGACCAGAGCGCGCAGGTGCAGCGGCCACAGCGGCTGCCGTATTTTCCGTCGCCCAGCAGCGGCAGGCCGCGCGAGGCAAACTGGACGCGGATCTGGTGCGTGCGCCCCGTTTCGAGCCGGATGCGCGCAAGGCTCAGCCCGTCCTGTTCGGCAAGGATTTCATAGTGCAGTCGCGCCTGCTTCACGCCGCCGCGCTGCCGCCTGACCACGTAGGTCTTGTTTTTCGCCCGGTCGTGGAACAGCAGATCTTCCAGTGTCCCGGCCCTCTCTGCCGGACAGCCGGTCAGGACGGCCAGATACGTCTTCTGCATCTGTCCCTGTCCCATCGCCTGCGTCAGCCGTGCGGCCTCCTGCGCCGTCTTTGCGAAGACCATCACGCCGCCGACCGTCTGGTCGAGCCGGTGGACGGGGAAAATGTCACAGCCCAGCTGCTCGGAAAGCAGCTGGGGCATCGCCTCCGCCTGCGTGCCCTGCGCGGCTATGCCGATGGGCTTGACGCAGACGAGATAGCGCGCGGTTTCCTTCAAAATTTTAATCATACGCTTCGCCTCGTTTCGGGCCTATTCTACCAGAAAAACAAGACGCGCGCAACGGCTTGCAATCCGCGGAAACTCCCGGTATAATACACACGAATATAAGAAACGGAGCAAATATCATGACAACAGAGCAATACCGGAAGCGGTCAGGCTTTTCGATCTTCCTGTCCTTCTTCAAGCCCCACCGGGGGCTGTTTTTTCTCGACATGGCCTGTGCACTGGTCGTGTCGATGATCGATCTGGCATACCCCATTATCTCGCGTTACGCCATGCGCACGCTGCTGCCGCAGAGCGCGTACCGCACGTTCTTTACGATCATGCTGATCGTGCTGGCGGCCTATGCGCTGCGGTCGGTGCTGTATTTCATTATCACCTACTGGGGCCACACCTTCGGCATCCGTGTAGAGGCTGATATCCGCGCGGCCCTGTTCGGTCACATGCAGGAGTTGGGCTTTGAGTTTTTCGACCGCAACCGCACCGGTCAGCTGATGAGCCGCATGACGACCGACCTCTTTGAGATCACCGAGCTTGCCCACCACGGGCCGGAGGATCTGTTCATCTCGCTTGTGACCATCGTCGGCGCGCTGACCGTCATGGCGACGATCGAATGGCGGCTGGCGCTGGTCGTGGCGGTCATGATCCCGGTGTTTATCGCGATCATTGTCTCGCGCCGCAAGGCCATGCGCGAGGCCTCCCGCCGCGTGAAGAAAAAGACCGGCGCGATCAACGCCGACATTGAATCGGCCCTGTCCGGCATCCGCACGGCCAAGGCATTCGCCAACGAGCACGTCGAGGAGGAGAAATTCGACCGCTCGAACGACATTTACAAGACCTCCAAGAAGATGTTCCACCGGGAAATGGGCATTTTCATGGCCGTGATGGAGTTTTTCACAAGCTCCCTGTCCGTGGCCGTCGTGACTGTGGGCGGCCTGCTCATTATGAAGGGGCAGATGGATACGGTCGATCTTATGACGTTCACGCTCTATATCGCGTCCTTTGTCAACCCCATCCGGAAGCTTGCGAACTTTACGGAGCTGTTTTCCAACGGCACGGCGGGCTTTGAGCGCTTTTTGGAGATCATGCGCACCGCGCCGGAGCTGCACGACGCGCCGGACGCGCTTGAGCTGACGCACGTGCGCGGCGAAATTGGAGTCGAGAACGTGAGCTTTTCCTATGAGGACGACCCGGAGGTCCTGCATGACGTGTCCCTGCACGTCCCGGCGGGCAAGACCGTCGCCATCGTCGGTCCCTCCGGCGGCGGCAAGAGCACGCTCTGCCAGCTCATTCCACGCTTTTACGACGTGACCGGCGGCTCGATCACCGTCGACGGCCATGACGTGCGCAGCGTCACGCAGGAGTCCCTGCGCCGCTCCATCGGCATCGTGCAGCAGGACGTGTTTCTGTTCGCCGATTCCATTCTGGAAAACATCCGCTACGGTAAGCCCGGCGCGACGATGGAGGAGATCATTGACGCGGCGAAGCGTGCGGAAATTTACGACGATATCATGGCCATGCCAGACGGCTTTGACACTTACGTCGGCGAACGCGGCACGCTCCTGTCCGGCGGACAGAAGCAGCGCATTTCCATCGCGCGCATTTTCCTCAAAAATCCGCCCATCCTCATCCTTGACGAGGCGACGAGCGCCCTTGACACGCTGACCGAGGCGAAGATCCAGCACGCGTTTGACGAGCTGGCAAAGAACCGCACCACGCTCATCATCGCACACCGCCTGTCCACCATCCGCGCCGCAGGCGAGATCGTCGTCATTGCCGACGGCCGCATCGCCGAGCGCGGCACGAACGAGGAGCTTCTCAAAAAAGACGGCATCTACGCCAGCCTCTGCCGCACGCAAAACCTGCTGGCATAAAACTTCATGCGTGAGCACTGCACCACGAAAATGCGCAAATGCCGGTGCATGAAGTTTTTGTGCATCATTTCCGG
>OLGE01004035.1_pt1 | contig 11004 bp, 12 predicted proteins | sample 1605151 | NCBI WGS metagenome assembly OLGE01 (sample SAMEA3888912, study PRJEB22519) | human gut metagenome | biome: human gut; feature: human-associated habitat; material: faeces | place: Denmark | collected 2010
CGGGCATTTTAAAGCAAGGTGTTTCTGCAGTTTATTCGGCAAAAGAACCGGAAGTCATTCACGTGATGGAGCAGACCGCAGAAAATGCAGGTGTTCCGGTATTGGAAGGTGTAACACCGGCAGACTATCAAATTACGAAAAACACAGGAAAGTGTATTGATTTTTCACTGCATAATGGTTATTATAAGAATGATTGTTTTTCTCTGGCAACAGGAGCTGTTTATCAGGCGGAAAATTGCAGCCTCGCTTTAACCGGTGCGGCACTTTTGCAGAAGGCAGGCATTTTACAGCTTGATGAGGGGAAAGTAAGGCAGGCCGTTTTTGAAACCTGCTGGGAAGGCAGAATGGAAGAAATTGAGCCGGATATTTATATTGACGGTGCACACAATCCGGAGGGCATTGAAGCATTTATCCGGTCGGCGCGTTCTATTTGCAGGAAAAGACCGGCAGTTCTTTTATTTTCAGTTGTAAAAGATAAGAATTTTGAGCAGATGATTGGGATGCTTGCGGCATCCGGGGTATTTACCCATTATATTATTGTACAGATGCAGACAAAAAGGCATCTTGCAGGTGAGAGTATCGAAGAACTGTTTGCAAAGTATACATCAGCCCCCCTGACAGAGTTTGACGAATCCTTTGACGGATATTTATATGGAAAGAAACTGCAAGAGGAGATTCCTGACAGCGTATTATTTTGTACAGGGTCTTTATATCTGGCAGGTGAAATTAAACAGAAGCTGCAAAATGGCAGATAAGGAAAAAGGAAAGGTTTGGTATAAGATTATGATAGATTTTGATGAAGAAATTAAGAAGTTTCAGCCGAGTCTGGAAGTTGATGATGCGGAAGAAGCGATTTATAATAATGATGTGCCGGACATCACAGACCTGATTGCAAAGATTATGGAAGATATTTCAAAGTAAGACGTACTGGATTTGGAGGAAAAGATGAGATGTTATAAATGCGGTGCCACACTGACGGCATCTGACAGATGTCCGCAGTGCAAGGCGGACGTTTCAGTCTATAAAAGAGCGGCAAAAGCTTCCAACGCCTATTATAATCTTGGTCTTGCAAAGGCAAAGGTCAGGGATTTGACAGGTGCGGCAGAAAGCTTAAAAACAAGTGTGATGATTCACAAAAACAACATAGAGGCAAGGAACCTGTTAGGACTTGTTTACTGTGAAATGGGTGAAGTGGTTGAGGCACTCAGCCAGTGGGTTATCAGTAAGAATTTACAGCCGGACAACAATCCGGCAGGGTCTTATATTGCACAGATTCAGTCGAATCAGGGCAGGTTTGATGCGGTAACAACAACGATAAAGAAATATAACCAGGCATTAAACTATGCCAAAGAAGGCAATCTGGACATGGCAACCATACAGCTTAAAAAAATTGTTGGCCAGAATCCGCATCTGATAAAGGCACACCAGCTTTTAGCGCTGATTTATATCAAAGACGGCGAATATGCAAGAGCCAGAAAGCTGCTGATGTCTGTTTTAAAAATTGACCGCAACAACACGCTTGCGCAGCTGTATTTAAAGGAAATCGAAGAAGCACAGCAGTTAAAGAAAAAGCAGGGTGCGCGTTCCAATGAATTTTTACCGCAGAAGCGTGAAAAGCGTGAAACAAAGGTGATAGAAAGCCAGCCGCTCAGTGGAAATGATGTGATTCTGCCGCGGTCATCGTATAAAGAGCCGGGCAACGGTGCTATTACGATTGTGAATATCCTTGTCGGTGTTGTAATCGGTGCTGCACTCATCTGGTTTTTAGTAATGCCGTCCCGTTACAAGGGCATTACGGAGGATTATAATAAGAGCCTTCAGGATTACAGCGAACAGCTCTCATCCGGCAATGTGGAAATCAATTCCCTCACGAAGCAGTTAGAGGATATAAAGTCGGAAAAAGAGGCACTCGAAGGACAGCTTTCGGGATTAAGCGGAGAAGGCGGAAGCAATAAGCTGTTAACTGCCGTTATAAGTGCAGCTAATTCATATATTGCAAATGATACTGCAACCGCAGCCAAGGAACTCATGGATATTGATGTCAGCTCACTGCCGACAGATGATGCCAAGAAACTGTATAATACCATTGCAGAAGCGGCGATGAAGCCTGCGGCAAATGAATTTTATACACAGGGTACAACAGCTTACAATAAAGCGGATTACACAACAGCCGCCACTGCATTTGTAAATGCGTATAAGTGTGACAGCACGAAGGCAGAAGCAGCTTATTATGCGGCAAAGAGTTATGTGGCATTAAACCAGACGGAAGATGCCAAGAAGTACTATCAGTACATTGTGGATGGATTCCGCTCAAGCTCGTACTACTCAGAAGCCAATGCATATGTAACATCGCATTCATAAAGATACGTAAAAAAGATAAACCTGTCAGACGGTAAAAACCGCTGGCAGGTTTTTTGCTGTCTGAAATGAAAGCTGTCTAAAATGAAAAGCCACAGTAGGAAAAAATGTGACGGCAGACGACATTTCAGGCAGGAACAGCCGGACAGGCACAAAAAGCGGAAAGTGTTGCAAAAAGAAAGGGAGGATTGGCATGGAAGCAGCAAAAAGTGCGGCAAATGAAGAAATGCAGGAAAATAAGCATACGGATTACATTTATATGGTTACAGGGGACAGGCTGGTAATCAGTATGAATGCGGAACTTGACCATCATCTGGCAGATGAAATGCGGGATGTGATAGATACGATTATTGAGGAACGTGGGGTGCGCCATCTCATTTTTGATTTTTCGAAAATCAGTTTTATGGACAGTTCGGGAATCGGGCTGATTATGGGGCGGTATAAGAAACTGCAGGAAAACGGCAGTATCAGCATTGCGGGGGCAAATGACAGTATCCAGCGGATTATTTTAATATCCGGACTGCATAAGCTGGTACATACCTGTAAGGACGTTTCGCAGGCGGCAAAAAATATAGAAAAATAGGAGAGGACATGGAAATGAAAGCAGATAATGCGATGGAAGTGATATTTCATGCAAAATCTGAAAATGAGAGTTTTGCAAGAGTAACAGCAGCGGCATTTTGCACACGCCTAGACCCGACGGTGGAGGAAATTGCGGATATTAAAACAGCGGTTTCAGAGGCTGTTACAAACAGTATCGTACATGGATATGAGGGCATAGAAGGAAAAATCACGTTAAAGGTAAGCCTAGTAGGACAGGAAGTACGGATTGAAGTCCACGACGACGGAATCGGCATTGAAAATGTAGAGCAGGCAATGGAGCCGCTTTATACAACCAAACCGGAGCAGGAACGTTCCGGTATGGGATTTTCCTTTATGGAAGCTTTTATGGATGAGTTAAAAGTGTATTCCGGTAAAAACAGCGGAACAACGGTGATTATGAAAAAAAGAATAGGTGTAGAAAATTAGCAGATAGGGTGTGATTATATGAATCATACTAAGGAACTGATTGAAAGAGCGCACAGAGGAGATGAGAAAGCAAGGGAAACACTCGTATTGGAAAATATGGGACTGATTGGAAGCATCGTGCGGCGTTTTGCCGGAAGGGGGTATGAGCAGGAAGATTTGTTCCAGATTGGGAGTATCGGGCTGATTAAAGCTGTGGATAAGTTTGATACGGCATTTGACGTTAAATTTTCAACCTACGCCGTACCGATGATTACCGGGGAAATTAAACGGTTTCTGCGGGACGACGGCATGATAAAGGTCAGCCGGACACTGAAGGAAAATTCAGTGAAAATGGCGAGAATGATTGAGGAATACAGAAAAGAACACCTGTGCGAGCCAACCGTGGAACAGATTGCACAGCAGACGGGAATTCCCCCGGAAGAAGTTGTCATGTCTTTTGAAGCGGCGGCAGATGTGGAATCCATTTACAGGACAGTCTATCAGGGGGATGGAAGCGAAGTCTGCCTGATTGATAAAATCGAAGAAAAACGCAATTATAATGAAGAAAGTGTCAACCGCATGGTGATTGCACAGATTATGGAAGAACTGCCTGAAAAAGAGCGTACACTGATCCGGATGCGCTATTTTGAAGAACGCACGCAGACCGATATAGCGGCAAAGCTTGGAATCTCACAGGTACAGGTTTCCAGAATGGAAAAGAAAATTTTAGCATCCATGAAGAAAAAACTTGCGTAAAAGCGCATAAAAACAGAGGTCATTGCAGATACTTCCCTTGTAAACAGCAGAAAGGGACAGGAAAGCGATGAGTGAAACATTATATATCCAGATTAACAGAAATATTCAGGTCGATAAACGGGAAATCACTATCGGCGATGTGGCAGCTCTCCTTTGTAAGAACGCCGGCATAACAGCACGTGTAAAAACGATAAAGCTGATTACGCTGCCGGATGTTCCGAAAAGGAGAGTTTCTTTTTCTGTAATAACCGTAATGGAAAAAATCGAAAAGATTTACCCGGATTTACAGCTTGTAAGCATTGGGGAAAGCGACTTTATTGTGGATTATATCCGTCAGAAAAAGAAGAGCCGGGTATGGCAGGGGCTGATGGTAGCATTTGTTTCCGTTTTTACGTTTGTCGGAAGTGCCTATGCCATCATGGCATACAACAATGATGTCAGTACCAATGAAATCTTTGAAAAGGTATACGAGATGATGGGAACGGGTAATTTTCAGGAATATAAGGTCATCGAAATTGCTTACGCGGTGGGTCTGCTGCTGGGCATTGTCGTTTTCTACAATCATTTTGCGGGAAAACATTTTACGGGCGATCCGACACCGATTCAGGTGGAAATAGACAAATATGAAACGGATATTGACAACTGTATGATTGACCGCAGCAGCACGGAAGGGAAGGAAAAATAATGGATGGAATGGAACTTTTAAAGCTGGCAGTACAGATTGCCATCGGACTGGCAGCAGGCGGTTTTACGGCGGCGGGATATTTTGCGGTAATTACCAGTGTCGGCATGATAAACCGCATTGTCGATGTCACCAATACCAAAGCGTACATTCCGTATTTTGAAGAAGTCATCATCTGGGGCGCATCCCTTGGAAATGTATGGTTCATCTTTGACCTGCCGCTGCCGGCCGGTATGCCGGGTGCTGTTTTATACGGTCTGCTTTCCGGGATGTTTATCGGATTGTTTGCCGTCAGTCTGGCAGAAAATATTAAGGCACTGCCAATCTTTGTAAGGCGTGTGCGGATTGGTGCAGGACTTGGCTTTGTCGTGCTTGCAATCGGTTTGGGAAAAGCAGCAGGACATCTATTGTATTATCTGAAATTATATCCATAATACAGTATACAGAATACAAAATGAAAGAAAATGCAGCGGGCATCATAAGTATATCAGGGCATGCAGCGCAGATGTATAAGGAGGCAGTGTAATGGGAAAAGAAAAAGGCGATAAAAATAAAATTGAGATTGTAAGTGCGGGTGCAGAGCCGGGAACGGGCGGTGGTCCGGTTAAAAGAGAAGAAAGCAGGGAACAACAGAGAAATGAGCAGTATAACCAGTATGTAGAGCAGGTGACGCCAAAGGCAAACTGCCTGTTAAACTGTGTCAAAGCATTTATCACAGGCGGTTGTATCTGTACAGTTGGACAGATTCTGACGGTGCTGTTTTTAAACAGCGGCATGGGAAAGGACGAAGCTGCTGCGTATACGACAATCAGTCTTGTTTTTGCCAGCGTTGTGCTGACGGGATTAAATATATATCCGCTGATTACGACATGGGGCGGTGCGGGAAGCTTAGTGCCGATTACCGGCTTTGCAAACAGCGTGGTAGCGCCTGCGATTGAATATAAAAAAGAAGGACAGGTATTCGGTATCGGCTGCAAAATTTTTACTATCAGTGGTCCTGTGATTTTGTACGGTATTTTAAGTTCTTGGATACTGGGCGTGATTTACCTGATTGTTGTCAGCCTGCGTGCTGTGTAACTGTGTAAAAATGAAGGGAGAAGTTGATGCAATGATTGTGGGAAAACAAAGTATTTTATTTGAAGAAAATGTATATATAGAAGAAACGGCATGCGTTGCAGGACAGAAGGAATCGGAAGGACCGCTTGGAAAACTTTTTGATGTGGTTGTGGAAGATGCGATGGCAGGCATGGAAAACTGGGAAGAAGCAGAAAGTACCTTACAGCAGCTGGCTGTGGATAAACTGCTTGAAAAATGGGATGGCAAAAAAGAAGATTTGCGTTATATTTTTGCAGGAGATCTGCTGGGGCAGTTGATAGCCACATCATTCGGGCTGATGCAGTATGAAATTCCGATGTTCGGATTATACGGGGCCTGTTCTACTTTTGGTGAAGCGTTGTCGCTTGCGGCAATGACGGTTCATGCAGGTTACGCCGGTCATGTCATTGCACTGGCTTCCAGTCATTTTGCAAGTGCCGAAAAACAGTTCCGTTATCCGCTGGAATACGGCAACCAGCGGCCACCGGCTTCGACATGGACAGTTACAGGCTGCGGGGCAGCCGTTATTGGTACGGAAAAAGGCGAGGTCTGTATCCGTGGCATTACGACCGGAAAAGTGATTGATTTTGGTGTAAAAGATTCAATGAATATGGGTGCGTGTATGGCGCCTGCAGCAGCAGATGTCATTGCAGCCAATTTAGAAGACATGCAAAAGGATGTTACGTATTATGACTGCATTATTACGGGAGATCTGGGGGCAGTCGGTAAAACCATTCTTATGGATTTGCTAAAGGAAAAGGGATATGACCTGACGGGCAGATATACTGACTGCGGACTGGAAATCTTTGATGCGGAAAGCCAGGATACGAAAGCGGGTGGAAGCGGCTGCGGCTGTTCTGCAGTTACAATGTGTTCATATATTATGAAAAAAATGAAAAATCACAGCTGGAACAGGGTGCTGTTTGTACCGACGGGAGCGCTTTTATCCACAGTCAGCTACAATGAAGGAAAAAGTGTTCCCGGTATTGCACATGCGGTAATTCTGGAAAGAAAGGGGAACAGAAAATGATGGTATTTATAAAAGCATTTGTAATCGGCGGAATGATTTGCGCTCTGACACAGATATTAATGGAAAAAACCAGGCTGATGCCCGGAAGGATTATGGTACTGCTCGTAACGCTGGGAACGTTTCTGGGGGCAGTCGGTTTATATGAGCCGTTTGCGGAATTCGCTGGTGCAGGTGCGACTGTGCCGCTGTTAGGTTTTGGAAATGTATTGTGGAAGGGCATGAAGAAGGCTATAGATGAGCAGGGATTTCTTGGATTGTTCACAGGCGGATTTACTTCCTGCGCAGTTGGAGTATCGGCGGCGCTTATATTTGGCTTTATTGCCTCGCTTATATTTGAGCCTAAGATGAAGAAAGAATAAAAAAACAGCTAAATGTATTCGTGTAGGAATACATTTAGCTGTTTCTTTTTTAATTAGCTGTAGAAGTTTTTGTCTGCGTATTGTTCTTTGTTGTACTTGCAGATTCTGAAGTACTGGTTGATGCCGCAGTTGTTTCTTTAGATGATGATTTTGTTGATGCTGTTGTCGGTTTAGTAACAGAATTATTATTAGTGTTATTACTCTTAATAGTGTTGTTATGCAGAGTACATAACTTAGATAACTGCTCATCTGTTATTGAACAATCAGCATCCCATGTTTTGTATTCAGAGCCTTCGGAATCACTACCTAACTGCTGTGTGCTGGAAGCTTTCTTTCTCATAATCTTTGTTGTTGTGTTTGGACAACCAGATGTTGCGATATCGCCAGAATCATTACATATCGTAACCTTGGTGTGGGTTGTACAGTATTCAGTAGGAACAGTATCCTCTGTAAAGTATTCTGTAATTATGCAATTACCCATAGGATCATTATCACATAAACCTTCTACAGGAAGAAGTCCTGACTTGGAGCATACAGTTGCTTCAACAATTCCAGCTGGCTGCTCATAAGTTCCGGTAGGAAGATTGAGATTATTGTGAATCTGCTGCATAATTGTGCGCCATATATAATTGTGACTTACAACAGAACCTAATTCCTTTGAGTTATCATCATATCCAACCCATATTGCAGCTGTATAATATGGAGTGAATCCACAGAACCATCGGTCACTGTCATACTGTGTTGTACCAGTTTTACCAGCAACAGGCTGGCTGTCAAAGCTTGCTGTACGTCCGGTTCCTGATGTTACAACTGATCTTAATCCCTGAATAAGAAGCCAGTCAGCATTCTCATTTAATACTTTATGTGTTTCTGGAACGGAATTATCAATAATTATATTTCCCTGAGAGTCAAGTACCTTAGTGTAATATATAGGCTTGGTATATGTTCCTTTATTAGCAATCGCAGCATATGCTGCACACATGTCAATGTTAGATACACCTTTTGTCATACCACCAAGTGCCAGAGACTGTACAACATCATGTGCACCATTAATAGCATTTTTAGGTGATACAAGAGTCGATATACCAAATTTCTCAAGATAATTAAAACCTACCTGAGGAGTTATTGTTGCAAGAGCTTTAACGGCAGGCACATTCTGGGAAACTGTAAGTGCTTCTCTTACGGTCATCAGACCACGGTATTCGCCTTTAGTATAGTTGGTAACAAGCTTGGCATCAGTTCCTGAATAGTAATATGGAGCATCATCAATAGCGGATGCCAGTGTGAGAGCACCTGTATCAAGTGCAGGTCCATATGCTACGAGAGGCTTTATACTTGAACCAGGCTGTCTTGTAACATCATTTGATGCACGGTTTAAGCTTCGGTTAAGAGTCTTATCTCCACGTCCTCCGACCATTACTTTTACATGACCAGTTGACTGATCCATAATTGTAAATGATATCTGAGGTTGTAATGTAAAGCTTAAGTTCTCTGAGTAAACAGTACCGCCTTCTTTTAATAACTCTTCTTTATAAGCTTCTACATATGCTCTTGCGGCATCTTCATCAGTCATTGTCAGACTGAAACCTGTATCACCAAGTTTCTTGGTGTACCAGTTTGCCATTGAGTTATGTGAATAATAAGAAAATGTTCCGTCAGTCTGTTTAATTGTGAGAGAGTAGTTTATTGAAAAATGTGTGTTATCAGCATAATTGTCAGGATTGTTAATTACATCATCAGCAACATCCTGCATCATTGTATCCTGAGTTGAATATACCTGAAGGCCTCCACGGTAAATAAGGTTGGTTGCCTGCGCTTCTGTGTAGCCCTTCTGTGTCATAAGATCGTCAGTAAGCTGATTGATAAGTTCATCTACAAAATAAGAATATGTTGTAGTACTCGTTCCAGCAAGTTCAATACCCTCAAGTCGTGCATAAACATCATCAGATATAGCATCATTGTATTCTTCATCAGATATATAGCCCTGTTCTTTCATATTAGCAAGAACTTGATTCTGTCTGTCTTTATTTCTGTCTGCATGTCTGATAGGGTTAAGTCCGGTAGGACTTTTAGTAATAGATGCTATTACTGCACATTCACTTAATGTAAGTTCAGAAACATCTTTGTTAAAGTATCCGTTGGCAGCAGCCTGAACACCGTAATAACCATTACCAAGATTAATGGTATTAAGATAATTCTCAAGAATATCCTGCTTGTCCATAACTGTCTCAAGCTTAATTGCAAGATACTGTTCCTGGACTTTTCTCTTTATTTTCTCTATATCAGATTCATTGTATGCGTTAAATACATTATTCTTAAGTAACTGCTGTGTAATTGTGCTGGCACCCTGTGACATATGACCTGTAGAAAGGGTTATGGAAGCAGCCCTTAAGATTCCCTTCATATCGATACCATTGTGTTCGTAGAAACGTTCATCTTCTATAGCAATAAATGCATGCTGAAGATCTTTAGGAATCTGGTCAATAGTTACATAAGTTCTGTTAGCACCAGCAGATGAAAGCAACTGGATTTCATTTTCATCTGAATCATAGATTCTGGTTGCAAAACCCTCAGGGGATACATTAATCGATGCTATATCAGGTGCATTCTCTATAATTCCCTGAAATGATCCAAATAAAAGGCATGCACCGGAAACAACAATGGCGATAACGCCAACAAGTGCAAGTTTTATGAAAAATATACCTAATTTGGTGCCCAGCTTTGTGGTAGCTGAATTAAGCAGTTTTTTCTTTTGTTTTATGCCTTTACCACCATAATTCATATATTGTCCTCCTTAATAAATTCATGATATTATATCATAAAAATAAAGGGCAGGCAAATTATATGACTTCCTATATAATGTAGAAAAAGAGGCAGATATTATGAAGAAAATAATAAAAGCGGGCAATGGAGAATTTATTGATAAAAAATCGCGGTTTATAGCATACATTTGCAATATTGAAAGTGAAGAGCAGGCGGTTAAGATAATTTCTGAAATAAAGAAGAAATACTGGGATGCAAGACATAACTGTTACGCCTATATTCTTGGAGACAATAATGAAGTGCAGAGATTTTCTGATGACGGGGAGCCGTCAGGGACAGCAGGCAAACCTATATTAGAGGTTATTACAGGAAATGAATGCAGTAACTGCCTGTGTGTTGTGACAAGATATTTTGGCGGAGTACTGCTTGGCACAGGAGGACTTATACGTGCATATACAAATGCAGCAAAAGATGCTCTTGATAACAGCAGGACAGGAACATTAACAGATGGAACACATGCATTTATTGACGCTGATTATAATTATGTAGGGAAAATCCAGCATATATGTGCACAGAATGAGATTACTATAGTAGATACTGTATATGCTCAAAATGTGTCATTTGAACTTATGCTTGAACAGCAGAAAGAAAATATGCTGGAAAAGAAGATTACAGAGTTATCATCCGGAACTTTAAAGCTAAGAGATGTTTCACATATAAAAATGTACAGGGATGAAGAAGGCATGCTGACTGTTTAAAATGTGAATAAAAAATTAACAGTTGTAAAAAATAACAATAGAATGGTTAGTTTTTGCAAATTTAACTGACTGATATGTAAAAGTGATGTAAAAAAATATAAAAAAATCGGCTTGAATAGTGCATTTTTTACATAAAAACTTAAAAATTATTGGAAGAAAAAGTATTCTCACAAAATGATTTTGAATAAATTATGA
>OLGE01004040.1_pt1 | contig 10990 bp, 10 predicted proteins | sample 1605151 | NCBI WGS metagenome assembly OLGE01 (sample SAMEA3888912, study PRJEB22519) | human gut metagenome | biome: human gut; feature: human-associated habitat; material: faeces | place: Denmark | collected 2010
ATTATCATCATAATTATATTTTTTTCTTAAATCCAAATAAGGACGCGCCTCTCTGTATTTTTTTGCCGAAACCAACAAGCGAAATAGAATATCTGCAGATCTTATCTCAAATGATTTCTGATATTTGAAACTTGACAACTTGTTGAAATCATCCAAAATCAATTTTTCGTTATTATAATGTAGCACTTTTTGTTCTACCGTTTCTTTTTCTGCATTTCTAGTCCATGAGCCTTCACTTGCATAACGGTATACACACGTTTGAATACTTATATAATAAACTTTCCCTACAAAAGCACAAAACATTTGAAGAGGATAATCACCACAATAATAATTTTTTGTATAAAGAACAGGATTATTCATTATATTATTCTTAACAAGTATAGAACAAGTAGGAATAAAATCACCTCCTTTTTCTATAATATCCGTTGCAGGAGATTGACAATTTTGAGAATATCTGTTATAAGCTTTTTTCATCCCATTTACTTCAACACATGCGTCAGTCCAACACATACTATAATCCGGATGTTTCTCCATAAAATCCACTTGTTTTTGCAATTTATAAGGATCCGTCCAATAATCATCTCCTTCACAAATTGCAATATATTTTCCATTGCATGCCTCATTCATTATCTTCTGAAGAGATCCATCATGTTTAGAATACTGATTTTCCGTCTCATATATTGGTTTTATTATGTCAGGATATTTCTCTGCATACTCTCTTATTATTGTTGCAGTACCATCAGTTGATGCATCATCATGAACAATTGCCTCAAACCTAAAATTCGTTTTCTGCATCACGAATCCCTCCAATGCATCACGAATATATTTTTCATGATTATATGCTGTACATATTATACTGACAATTATCTGTTTTATGTCTTTTTCACCATTTATATTCATAATAAACCTTACAAATATAATCAATCCTATTTATTAACCTAAAAAGATATTAACAATTTTCGCTGGTCACAAATTTATAGACACTTAGAATTCGTCGAACTCACGTTATTATCAATATACTCTTAACACATGACATATAGTTAAATGAGCATAAATTACATAATCAATATAAATACATATCATATGAAAAAGAAAATTAGCAAATTAATTAAATTACACATAATATATCTTTATATCTCTTATAATTAACATATAAAATATAAACTCTATTTATTACCTGTGTTAAAATAATCTGTTGATAAGATGCTAAAAGTTACTACATTCTTATATTTTCCACCCTTAAATACTGCATCTCTCTTTAAGCCCTCTCTTATAAATCCTGATTTTTCTATACACTTTATAGAAGCAATATTGTCATCAAAAGCAGAAATTGAATATCTATGCAAGCGTAATTCTTCAAAAACATATTTCTGCATTAATTTGAAACATTCATAACCAAGTCCTTTTGATTGACTTGATTTAATAATTCTAATTCCTCCATCTTCAATACTTCCATTTTTCCAATCTATATCTCTCAATCCAGTTAACCCGACTTTTTCTCCATCATTATCTTCTATTATATATCTGATTATTTTATCAGAATTTGAAAAGTTTGCGAACCATATTTCTTGGTCTTTCTCTGATAAAGGATATGCCCATCCAACAATTGTCGATTCCATAACAGGATCATTTATAATACTTCTAATAAATTCTATGTCGGACTTTTCTATTGCTCTAAGAGTAATCTTATCATTCTTAAGTATCATATTATTTATATTTTTGACAATATTATATTAATATCATTCTTATTATATCTCTGATCTACCGGTAATGGAATAATACAATCCGCCAATTTTCGTTCCATAGCGTTTTCTTCTGTCCAAAGTTGAACATTTGGCCAATATTTAGCCACAAAGATTCTATTATCTATTAATTTCTTTCTAAGAGACAAATCATTCGTAAGATATGGATAAACCATAGGAACGCAATCATTATTAATTTTTAACTTAATCTCATTACTTGATGATAAAAAATCATCTAATATTTTATAATTTTGTAAACGTTGCTCCTTTATCTTTTTATAATCTATATTAAGAAGTAGATTTGCTGTCAAGTTAGACATTAGCTTAATAGGTTGATTATCTAAAACATCCTCATTTTGTCTAAATACAGAATAAGAAGCTTCAGCACCTTCATCAATTCGTTGTAAAAGATGCTGCATTCTCATATAAGATTTATCTTGCTCCAATTTGATATCTAAGAAACAATTCGTATATAGATACGCACCATCAGGAACACCAAAAAATTTACGAGCGGAATAAAATGTATCAATATCTTGAATAGATTTTGCATAAAAAGCCTGACTATTGTCAATAATTAATTGTGATTTATAAATATCTGCAAGATATTCCACATAATTTTGTTTCAATCCAAAATAATTTGTATATAAGAATGCTTCATTACAATGTAAACATTTTAATTCTGTAGGTTCTAAATTCTTATCAATATGATAAAATTCATAATCAACATTATGTTTATGCAAAGGTTGTAGCATTACATCACATGTATAATATGGAATATAAACCTTAACGTATTTATGTGCCAATAAAATATACTCAAAACAATTACGAGCAGTATTCAGACATAAAGCACCTTTATGATAATGTTGACCTTTACGTAATTCCAATTCAAAATATCCTCCAATAGTATCCATCACATCATCTTATTTGTATTGTCATCCAAGCATCTTGAGTAGACAAAGCAGAAATAAGTTCCTCTTCCGTATCAAAACTTAGTACTAATGTTCCTATTGCATCATTTGCCCCACGGAAAGCTGATACTTTGTCATTAAACCCGACCCATAAATCCACCTGTTTTACATGCTCATTATAAAACTCCGAGTTAATATCCAAGCCTTTAAAACGTCCATCTTTCTCTGAATGAAGTATAACCTCTGCCCAATGTCCTTTATATGGTTTCTGTTCTATACCAACTACTTCGTCTCCAACAGCAGCACGGACAGCATTTGTTATCAGATCTACACCGGTTGCGAAACGCAACATTTCTGCCAATCTGTTTCCACCACCACGAGGTGAAACTTCCATAATATAAGATTTACCATTCTTGCCTATGCGTGTTTCTATATTATATATGGTAGTACGCATTTTCAATAAACTTAGCAACCGCTGTATTTCCGATGTAAGTTCCGCTTCCTGCTCAGCTGTCATTGTTGATGGCCAACTATAAGCCGAAGGGGTATAAGGATTAGGTGCTTGGTCATCGAAACGCTGAGCGGAGAACGACACGAAGTTCAACTTTCCATCAACAGAGAAACTATCTGTATCTGACGAACATCCTTCCTTCTCAATAAATTCCTCAACAATGATTTTTTTTGACAGAGAATATTCAAAGGCACATTCCAGAGCAGGACGTAACTGTTCCCAACAATCAACTCTCGACACACCTTTACTTCCAGCAGAGTCTGTTGGTTTTACTATTACAGGCCAATCATACCAGGATTTATCGGTCATTGCCTCCTCGATAGAGGAAAATCCTTTTGCTTTTGGAACATTGAAACCATTTTCAGCAAGGAAACTACGAAAACGATCCTTGTTCTGCAATATGCAAACGGATTCATACGGTCCGAATGAAGGAAGTCCCATTTTCTCCTGTACATATGCAGCGGTCACAACGCCAGGATCCACTGCAAATGATATTATTCCATCAATCTGTAGTTTCTGTGCTAATTGCAAAACGGCTTCTTTATCAATAATACTAACATTGTGATACTCATCAGAATATTTATGTGCTATGTTGTCTGGAATATAATCACAAGTTATAACGTAATAACCTTCCTTATGTGCAGCATCTATCACTGGCAACAAATAGCGTAGGCCACCCAAAAGCATTATCTTTTTCTGTTTCTTCATTTTACAATCTGTTCTATTACTCTATTAACATCCTCATCACTCAATGCATGGTGCATTGGCAAGCATATAACAGTATTTGCCATTTTATGTGCATTCGGAAGATTATCCGGTCTTGCACTTTCAAGTCCACGATAAGTTGAGAACTCACTAATAAGCGGATAGAAGTAACGGCGTCCGAGGACATTCTGCTCCTTCATCTTGAAATAGAGTTCATCACGTGTCATTCCATATTTCTCAGCATCAACAAAGATAGGGAAGTAAGAATAGTTGTGCTTTACTCCCGGCATATCGTCAAAGAAGGTTATACCTTCAACACCACGCAATGCCTCACGATACTTTATTGCTACCTTATGACGTGCCTCGATAGCAGCATCCACCTGACGAAGATTTAACAGACCGTACGCAGCACGTATCTCATCCATCTTACTGTTAATACCTGGCCCTACAACTGTCACTTCATTGGCAAAGCCGAAGTTCTTAAGATAATCTATGCGTTTCTTTGTCTCTGCATCGTGCATAACAAGTGCACCACCCTCAACAGTATTATAAACCTTTGTTGCATGGAAACTCAATGTTGACATATCTCCCGCATTAAGTATGCTTTCTCCATTCACCTCCACACCAAAAGCATGTGCGGCATCATATATAACCTTCAATCCATAGGTATCAGCTATCTCCTTAATACGTTTTGTGTTGCAAGGTTTTCCATAAACGTGCACTGGCATTATTGCTGTTGTCTTAGGAGTTATGGCAGCCTCTATCTTATCAGGATCCATATTTCCCGTGGCAGGATCAATATCAACAAACACCGGTTTTATTCCGTTCCACCAAAGACTGTGGGTCGTTGCCACGAAGCTATATGGCGTTGTTATAACCTCACCGGTTATACGGAGAGCCTGCAAGGCTGTAATCAAAGGCAATGTTCCATTCGTAAACAAGCTTATATATGGTACTTTCAGATATGCAGCCAATTCTTTCTCAAGTTGCTTGTGGAAAGAGCCGTTGTTTGTAATCCACTTACTTGCCCATATCTCCTTAAGAAGGGCGTTAAACTCGTCAAGATCAGGTAATAATGGCGAAGTAACTGTAATAATTTTGTTATCCATATAGATTTATATTTATTATTTACGTTTCAACATATATTTAACATCATCAAGTTCACTGAATTTTAATAGTATGGCACCGCCTATATATACTATCGCGCCTAAGATTCCACCACAGATAATCTGAAGCAACATATTCGGTATCAGATAATTGGACAGATGTATCATAGCAAACATGACAAGTCCGAGCAATACGATAGGCAAAAGATCACGCATCTGCTTGAAATATCCAACATTTATAAGCTTACCGGTATAATATGTATTTATAATCAATGCAATTAGAGAAGATACCACACTTCCACAGCAAAAAACAATCAAGCCGTGAGGTAAAGTTATCGCAAGAATAGATACGCCTACAATCTTTTTTATGATTTCAAGACGCAGAAATAAATCAGACCGTCCTTTCACCTGCAACAGATTAAGATTAATTGCATGAACAGGATACCACATCAACGAGAAACATATTATCTGCAAAAGAATAACACATGATTCCCATTTTGCTGTGACCAATATTATAACTAACGGATGAGCCAATGCAGATAGCATCATCATTATTGGGAAGATGATGAACGCTGTAGCCTTCAACATTCTACGATAATTACGTGCTAAAGCTTCATCATCATTCTGCATCTTGCTCAATACAGGGAATGTCACACCTTGAATTACCCCCGTAACATTTTGTGATGGCATCATTGCATATCCCTGTGCACGATTGTAAACACCTAGTTCTGCCGGACTATAGAACTTTCCAATAAAAACCGGTGCTATATTCTGATATAGCGTCTCAAGTAAACCTGAAGCCATCATCTTATTGCCATAATCCCAAAGATATTTGAACGATTTTTTAGACCATCCTGTTTTTGGACGCCATCTTACAATACACCAGACAATAACAAGTCCCATAAAACTGGAAAGAACTCCGGATACTACAAGTGCCCATAATCCATAACCACAAAATGCCATTGTAATGCCAATAATAGCAGAAATAATTTTTGTAATTATAGATATTTTTGTCGGGGTTTTAAAATCCAACCGTCTTTTTAACAGTACATACTGCACCGTACTTAAAGGCCCCCACAAGAAAGTTAATGCAGTAACTCTTATTAATGGGACAAGAACTGGCGTATTATAAAATTCAGCTATCCAAGATGCAGAGAAAAATAGAATCAGATACATAAATATTCCAACTCCTATACTATAGTAGAATGCAGTGGCAAGATCACATTCTTCAATTTTATCTTTCCTTATCAAAGCTCCACCCATTCCACAATCTTGAAGGACTGCTGCCACAGCCATAAACACCGCAGGTAAAGCTGTTATTCCATAATCAGACGGCGACAACAGGCGTGCCATAACAATCCCAACACAAAACTGCATTCCATAATTTGCAAACTGATTGAAAAAGCTCCAGTATAATCCCTTCTTTGTCTGTTGTTTAAGATTTCCTTTTGTTTCCCCTGACATTTTGTTTCCTCAAATTATCAATTTATTTCCTTTCACAAGGAATAATAAAGTGGTATGTTTTAATTAAGAGGCGCAAGCCTTTGCGCCCCTATTTATATTATTCGGGGTGTTTCCTTCTATCTTCCTTTATCTACCAATGCAATAATACTCAAACCCGTTTTGCTTGAGTTCCTCGGCATCGTAGATGTTGCGACCGTCGATGATAAGAGGATTCTTCATCGACTTGCTTACCACGCCCCAGCTTGGCAGGCGGAACTGCTTCCACTCGGTGAGCATGAGCAGGGCATCGGCGTCGAGCACTGCGTCGTACATGTCTTTGGCGTAGAACACCTTGTCACCGATGCGGCGGCGGCACTCGTTCATTGCCACGGGATCGTAAACACGGACAGTGCAGCCGGCTTCGAGCAGGAGGCTAATGGTGACGAGGGATGTCGCCTCACGCATATCGTCGGTCTCCGGTTTGAATGCCAGGCCCCACATGGCGATGGTCTTTCCCTTGAGATTGCCGCCGTAGTATTTTGAGAGTTTGTTGAAAAGCACGTGCTTCTGGTTCTCGTTCACCTGCTCAACGGCTTTCAGCACGCTCATGTTGTAGCCGTTCTTCTCGGCGGTCTTGATGAGTGCCTTCACGTCCTTGGGGAAGCATGAACCGCCGTAACCGCAGCCCGGATAGAGGAACTTGCTACCGATGCGGGCGTCGGAGCCGATGCCCTTGCGCACCATGTTGACGTCGGCGCCCACCAGCTCGCACAGGTTTGCAATGTCGTTCATGAAGCTGATGCGTGTGGCGAGCATCGAGTTGGCTGCGTACTTGATCATCTCTGCCGAAGGTATGTCGGTGAATATCACACGGAAATTGTTGAGCAGGAACGGACGGTAGAGCTTGGACATGAGTTCCTTTGCCTTCTCCGACTCCACACCTACAACCACGCGGTCGGGGCTCATGAAGTCCTTGATTGCCGCACCTTCCTTGAGAAACTCAGGGTTGCTCGCAACATCGAACGGTACATCGACGCCACGCTTTTCCAGTTCCTCGCGTATGACTGCCTTCACCTTCTTCGCCGTACCTACAGGAACGGTGGATTTGGTTACGAGCACCGTGTATTTCTTGATGTTCTGACCGAACTCGCGTGCCACCTCAAGCACATACTGCAGGTCGGCGCTGCCGTCTTCGTCGGGAGGAGTTCCCACGGCACTGAACACTATTTCCACGTTGTCGAGACAACTCGTGAGGTCGGTGGTGAAGTTGAGTCGTCCCTCGCGGTGGTTGCGCAGCACCATCTCGTCGAGTCCCGGCTCATAGATTGGCACCTGGCCGTTCTTCAGTGAGTTGATTTTCTCTTCGTTCACGTCAACGCATGTCACGTTTACTCCCATCTCTGCGAAGCATGTGCCGGACACCAGTCCGACATAGCCAGTACCTACAATTGCTATATTCATATTGTATTTAATATTAAAATTCCTCCTCTTTTTTCCCCTATCGGGCAATTTATTTGCTTGCGAAACTTATCTCGTTGAGGAAGAATGTTTATTGTTTATATTTTTGTTTACTATTTTGTTCGTGGTTATTTTCCTAATGAAACCGTGCTTTATGTTCTCGGTTTACCAACAACAGATGATTAATTATGTATCATAAAAAATCTATCTCGTTATCACATTCCAAAGGTATTCCCTTGGTGCGCTTGGCAAACGCAATGGCATTTGTCTGCTCTGCCGCGCTGTTTCTCGGGAATGTTTCGGATACTATGATATGGCAGGTAACATTTACTTTCTTTCTGAAGTCTATATCAATAGCATTTATCTTACTCTCAAAAATATTCAATGTTTCATTAAGTTGGTCCATCGCCTTAGAATATGTACCCTTTACTGCATTATCGGTATTGCCCTCTGCGTTGGACTTGAACTCTACGAAATGAAAGTCTTTTGTATTAAACAGAGCTGAATCAGCTATGCCTCCCTTATGGTTAATGATGAATTTTCCATCAATGGGTAAAAGGATGACAGCTTCATCTGTTGAATTGGATACTTTGCAGGATTTGTCATCAATCTTTTTACCTGTATAGATTGTACATCCGACTTCACGACTATCCTCCACAAAAAACTCTTTATCTGCTATGGGCAGGACACAATCCATTATATCAGGATTGTGTCCCTTGAATGCACGACATAACTTTAAATTGCTTATTGCTTCAGGTATATCCATCATTCAAATGTTTTCAGATACAATTTATACAGTTTTCCGAACTCATCTCCCATAACAGAAGATGCCGTATCGAGGTAATTCTGATCTATTGTTCCTGTCTCCTCATTAAGGATATCCTTACAATAATTATTCTCACCGCCTAAAGCGTAAGCACCTACATCACCTGAAGTCAAATGATATTCCTCGGGGAGTATTTTTAATACTTCATCCTTATATCTCGCATCTTTGGCAACCAAACTTGCCAAAAGTGATATATTTATGCCTGACAACAGATACGGGCTGTGCGTTGTGATGATGCTACGTCTATCATAAGCATTGTTCTTACTGATAATATATCTTAATACTGCCAACTGATTATCAGGGAACAGATTCTGTTCCGGTTCTTCTATGACATACGAATTGTACATATTTTCATTAATACAATAATCGAGTATCATCACCATTGGTAATAATGATTGTATGCCTGATGAACACTTGCTTAACGGCAACAGTTTTGTCTTATCGCCATCGTTTATCACCAATCCTTCTTCTGAATTGCCATAACGGTATTTTATATCCTCATTGAAAGGTATAATGTATTCGACATTTGCTTTTCTCGCCTGCTCAAAATAGCTCATATATTGCAATACCAATTGTGGTATTGGTATCTTTGTCCACATTATATTAGACATGGCTGGTAATAATGTAGAAATTATACTTCTTTCGGCCGGTATATATAATGCAGTACCGCAATAGGGTTTCAGGAACAAGTAATTATTTGTGATGAATTGTTCTATCGGTTGATCTTTCGGGATATCCAATTTATCTCTGAGTTCTCTTACTTTTTTTAAAATCAGTACATCACAATAATTCTTGAATTTATTATTATCTGATATGTTATTGTTTTTTATATCAAATTTTCCATCCTTGAAAGTGATACATATATTATTGTATTCATATTCTATATCCGTATTGTCTCTGAAATATTCATATATCCCATAATCATTAAACGGAGCATAAATATTCGTACCATTCAATAAATTGACATACCAAAGATAATCCTGAAAGATTGATACCAATTTTGCAATAGTGCTCTTTCCGGTTCCCTGCCCGCCAATAAGCACAAGAAAGGGTTTTAATTCTATATAGGCCTCTTCTACAGGACCGAAATTCTTTATCTTAAGATAGTTCATAAAAAATTCTATTTACCTTCTTTATGTATGCAGGATAGTCATCTGTATTGACTTCAACAAAAAACATACGTGGATTTGCTGCTCAAAGTCTCACTGTCCCGAACTTCACCTTACCTATGATTCCCGACGGTGGCAGCGGTGTTTTGGCGTTGAGGTGATTGACATACAGATATATGTCGCGCCGGTTCATGTCGCCCACGATAGCGCGCACCGTGAATTAGCCATGTGGATTTATCTCTATGATGTTACTCGTATTGATGGTGAGGCGCGCGTCTGTAGTGTCGTCACCGTCGGCCGTCGCCGTGAGGTCACCCATCATCAGTACCGAAGCGCCGGAAAGAAGGACGCGAGTCAATAGTTGTCTGTTTTTCCGTGTCATCGGTTTCGTGGTCTTATGAGCTGACGGTCAATAATCGTTCTTCTTTTCAACCGGTTCTATCATATCCGGATGCACCGTGGCCATCGCCACAGCTATGACGCCCTGCACGGCCACCACAACACAGCGCGACCGCTTGCCCGGCACCCGCATAAGTATGCCTTCGAGGCCGGCGAACGGTCCTCCGATGATGCGCACGGCGTCACCGCACTTCATGTCGAGCTGTCCGGGACTGAACCACATGAGCTGTTCGTCGAGCGTGCCACTCACGGCAATGAACTGCTGCATCTGCCGTTCGGGTACGATGACAGGCTCACGTCTCATGCCCTCGTCGCGCATGATGTAATGAAGATAAGGCATATTTTTCTTGAGTGTGGCTATCGTCTCGCGATTTGTCATAACAAAAATCAAATCGCGAATCACCGGTGTCAACCGTGGGACGTTGCGACGATGGTTGCCTGAGCGCGTGTAGTGCATGGGTATGAACGTCCGTACGCCATGCTCATTCAAAACATTCTGCGCCATGAGGTTGCGGCCATAGGTGGCACGCATGGCAAACCATTGCTCGTCGTCTGCTACTTCAGACATCTGATTAAACTAAATTTTGATGACAGAACATACTCTCGGGGCATTGAAAACCGTGTAAAACATTGATTTTCAACTACTTATAATATTAATAAGGTGAATAAGAAACATTTGGCAGACCCGCTGCCGGCATTATTTCAAGCCATTAAATCTTATTCTGTGGCAAAAATAACAATTTTATTTGAAAAATAAAAATATTTCATGTTACAATACGATAT
>OLGE01004043.1_pt1 | contig 10982 bp, 7 predicted proteins | sample 1605151 | NCBI WGS metagenome assembly OLGE01 (sample SAMEA3888912, study PRJEB22519) | human gut metagenome | biome: human gut; feature: human-associated habitat; material: faeces | place: Denmark | collected 2010
CGAGCGGCGCGACGATCTTCGTCGAGCCGATGGGCGTGGTGCAGGCCAACAACGAACTCAAGGAGCTCGAAGCGAAAGAGGAGAAGGAGATCGACCGCATCCTCTACGCCCTCTCGGGCGAGGCGGCGAGCTTCAGCCGCGACATTCTGTGGGATTATGACATTCTCGTCCACCTCGACCTCATTTTCGCGCGCGGCGAGCTGAGCTACCGCATGAATGCCATGCGCCCCGAGCTCAAAAAGGACGGCAGCGTGTATCTGCGCCATGCGCGCCACCCGCTGCTCGACCCCGCGAAGGCCGTGCCCATCGACATTGAGCTCGGCCGCAGCTTCGATACGCTTGTCATTACAGGCCCGAACACCGGCGGCAAGACCGTAAGCTTAAAGACGCTTGGCCTCCTCTGCCTGATGACGCAGTGCGGCCTGCATATCCCCTGCGACGACCGCAGCGCCGTGAGCATCTTTTCCTCGGTGTTGGCCGACATCGGCGACGAGCAGAGCATCGAGCAGAGTTTGTCGACCTTCTCGGCGCATATGAAAAACATCGTGCAGATCTTGGACGAGGCGGACGAGCACTGCCTGATCCTCTTCGATGAGCTGGGCGCGGGCACCGACCCCGTTGAGGGTGCGGCACTGGCCATCGCCGTCATCGAGCAGGCGCGTTCACAGGGTGCGAAGATCGCTGCGACGACGCACTACGCCGAGCTCAAGACCTTCGCCATGACGACCGCGGGCGTGGAGAACGCGAGCTGCGAGTTCGACGTGGAAACGCTCTGCCCGACCTACAAGCTGCTCATCGGCATCCCCGGCAAGTCGAATGCCTTTGCGATCTCGAAGCGGCTGGGGCTTTCCGAGGCCGTCATTGAAAAAGCCAAGGCGCAGATGGACAGCGAGAGCATCCGCTTTGAAGACGTGCTGACGCAGCTGGAGCAGAAGAGGCAGCAGTTAGAGAAAGAAAAAGCCGAGGTCGACCGTCTTTACGCCCAGCGCGAGGAGGACGCGCGCAAGGCGCGCGAATTCCGCACGCAGATGGAGCGCGCAAAGGAGAACGCGAGAAGTCGCGGCGAAGCCGAGGCCAAGCGCCTTTTGGCTGAGGCCAAGTCCGTCGCGGACGACACGTTCCGCGAGCTCGACGCGCTGCGCAAGCAGCAGAAAAAGCTCGATGCCCAGCAGATGAACGCCCAGCGCGCCGAGATCATGCACAACATCAAGCAGGCGCGCGACGCTGCGGGCGTGCGCGACGAGAGCGCGGAGCCCATCCCCAAGCCCTCGCGGCCCATTGAGGTCGGAGACCTGGTCGAGATCCCCGGTACGCGCCGTCAGGCCGAGGTCACAGCTGTCAAGGACGGTACGCTGACGCTCAAGGCAGGCGTTTTGCAGATGAAGGTCAAAGCCGACGAGGTCCGCCTCATTGAGGCGGCGGAGCGCGCGGCGACTGCCCAAAAGCAGCCGCAGTTTGCCCCCTCGCAGCGCATTCTGCGCACGGCGTCCGCTGCGCGCGAGCTCGACATCCGCGGCATGGAGACGCTGGAGGCCGAAAGCGTGCTCGATAACTATATCGACGCCGCTGTCATGGCACATCTCGAGACCGTGACGATCATCCACGGCAAGGGCACGGGCGCGCTGCGCAAGGCGGTGCACGCGAGCCTCCGGCGCAACAAAGCCGTCAAGAGCTTCCGCCTTGGCAACTATGGCGAGGGCGAGTCGGGCGTCACTGTGGTCGAGTTGAAATAAATGCCTGCCCGGGGAAGCGCTTTGTCTGTGTTTATTGCCAAATCCGCGCCATTTCGCGCGAAATGGCATTGACGAATCGGCCCCCGATGGTATATGATACGATAAAGTCCGAAAGATTTTTTTGGAGAGGGAGTAGTAACGATGTATACTCAGAATGTTACGATCAACAATGAAGTAGGCCTGCATGCTCGTCCTGCCACGTTCTTCATTCAGAAGGCCAACGAGTTCAAGAGCGGCATCTGGCTGGAGAAGGATGAGCGTCGCGTGAACGCCAAGAGCTTGCTGGGCGTGCTGTCCCTCGGGATCGTCAAGGGCACGACCATCACGCTGCTGGCCGACGGCGCGGACGAAAAGGAAGCCGTGACCGCTCTGTGCGAGCTGGTTTCCAACAATTTCGGCGAATAACAAACAACCAGGAAAGGCGGCTTCCACAGGAAGCCGCCTTTTTCCATTTTACCGGTACCATTCGACCGGATATACTATTATATATTATAATGTAGAGATGAAAGGAAAGGAGGGAATGTCCCATGACGAAGCAGGAGCTTTTGGACAAGGCAAACGACCTGCCGCTCGCGCCGGGAGTCTATCTGATGATGGACAAGACCGGCTGCGTCATTTACGTCGGCAAGGCGAAAAAGCTCAAAAACCGCGTCAGCCAGTATTTTCAGGAGAATTCCTCCCACAATGAGAAAACGCGCCGCATGGTCTCACAGGTCGACCACTTTGACACGATCTTTGTCTCGACCGAGTTCGAGGCGCTGATTTTGGAAAACTCGCTCATCAAGCAGCACATGCCGCGCTACAATATCTTGTTAAAGGATGACAAGGGCTATCCCTTTGTGCGCCTCGGCACGGAGCACTATCCGCGTTTTACGATGGCCTCTAAGCCTGCGGACGACAACGCGCTGTACTTTGGCCCGTTTGGCGGACGAAACGAGACGCGCGCGGCCATCGACGCGATCTGTGCGGCATTCCGCCTGCCGACGTGCAGCCGCAAATTCCCGCGCGACATTGGAAAGGAGCGGCCCTGCCTCAACCATCACATGGGGCGCTGCGACGCGTTCTGCCGCGGCACGCCGGATGAGGACGAGTACATGCGCCGCATCGGGCAGGCCGAAGAGCTGCTGAACGGCCACTACCGCCGCTTAACGCGCGCGCTGCGCGAGGAGATGGAGCAGGAGGCCGCAGATCTGCACTTTGAGCAGGCGGCGGCACTGCGCGACCGCATCCGCGCCATCGAGGTGCTGGGCAAGCGGCAGAAGGTCATCGCCGGCATCTGCGCCGACACCGATATCTGGGGCGTTTACCGCGGCGCGATCAAATGCGGCAGCGCTGTGCTGCATATCGAGGGCGGCAGCGTGACGGGTCGCGATCTGAACCTCTTCGCCGCGCCGCAGGACGAGAGCGAGCAGATGATCTTGTCTGCACTGCTGCCGCAGTATTACCTCAATAAGAGCGTGCTGCCGCGCGAAATTTTGCTGCCCTGCGAGATCGAGGGCGCGGACGAGCTCGCACAGATCCTGACCGAGCGCGCGGGCCGCAAGGTGACGCTCCACGTCCCCCAGAGGGGCGAGAAGGCGGAACTCCTTGCCATGGCGCAGCGCAACGCGCGCGAGGATGTCGAGCGCGTGACGACCGCGCAGGAGCGCGAGAACCGCACGCTGACGCAGCTTGCGGGGATGCTCTCGCTCCCCGAGCCGCCCGAGCGCATGGAGTCCTACGATATCTCAAACACCGGCGCGAGCGACATCGTTGCGTCGATGGTCGTCTATGAGGGCGCAAAGCCCAAGAAGAGCGCCTACCGGAGATTCAAGATCAAGAGCCTGTCGGCCCACCCAGACGACTATGCCTCCATGGAGGAGGTGCTCACGCGCCGCATCCAGCGCTATCTGGACGGGGACGAGAAATTCAGCCCCCTGCCGGATGTCATGCTCATCGACGGCGGCATCACGCACGCGGGCGTCGCCGAGCGCGTGTGCGCGCAGATGCATGTGCGTGTGCCGATCTTCGGCATGGTCAAGGACGACCGCCACCGCACACGCGCGCTCGTCACCGCACGGGGCCGCGAGATCGACCTGCACGCCGCGCCGAACGTCTTCGCCCTGATCGGTCAGATCCAGGAGGAGACGCACCGCTTTGCCATCACGTTCCACCACGAGAGCCATTCGAAGTCCTCGACCCGCTCGGCACTCGACGGGATTCCGAGCGTCGGCAAGGTGCGCGCTCAGGCGCTGCTCAAGACGTTCAAGAGCGTTAAGGCGATTCGGGAGGCGGACATTTTCGCCCTTGAACGTGTGCTGCCAAAAGACGCCGCCGCGTCCGTCTACCTTCATTTTCACGGCGAAACGGGCGAAAAGGAGGAGAAAATGTAACTTCCTCTGCGATCGCCCATTTGACGGGAAAAGCGAAAAAGAAGCGCGATTTTTGTGACCTTTGCCAACAAAAATCAAAAAATCAGGTTGACATAAATGAATTTCAATAAATGAATTTTCAAAAAGTCAAACTTGCATATTTTGGCATCGCGACACGCTGTTGAGGCGGCTTTTCGTCCCCTGCGCCCGGAAAGGGCACAGGGGGCGTTCCTTTGCTGTCCGAGGGGATAGAGCGTGCGGCGGAGAAGCAAAAAAGCCAGTGTTTGCAGGGCTTTCCGCGTTTTTGCCGCCTTGCGGGGCGGGAGCGGGACACACCCGGCCTGCTCCCAAGAGTTTTTTGTCCGCTCGGACGGGACAAAGAGCGTCGGCAGGTGCGCCGCCTCTTCGCCGCCGAGATGGCGGCGAGGCGGCGGAGAGGGGTGACGATGGTTTACATAAATCGAGAAAATCACGAATTCGATGACTTAAATCGCAACTTTTAGAAGATGAAAATAAGAAAAATATCGAAAATTTTATAAAATACAGAACTTTTGGCGAACAAACGGCGGAAACTTGACAAATCCTTTTTCAGGCGGTATACTGCCAGCAAGTTTTGGAAAAGTTACATTTTGTAATCTTTTCCGGACGCAGCGCACTTCCTCAGCTGCGCGAAGCTGCGGCGGCTCACGCCGCGAAAAAAGGAGTATCCCATGCAGAAGTTTTTGAAAAATTTGTTCACAGCCCAGCGCTGCCGCAGAGCGATGTTCTTTCTGCTCTTCGCGGCTGTGATGCTGCTGAACAGTTCGCCCGAGCTGCGCGCGGACGCGCTGTACCTCATCGCCGACGGCGATACGGTCAGCGTGCTCGACGGCACAACGGACATCCCGCAGGAGCGCGTCATTGTCACCGGCGCGCAGAGCGGTGACGCGGAAGTCACGCTCCCTGCCGGTGAAAAGGTGACGGTGACACACGGCGACGATATCGAGTACGCCACCACGAGAAACGGCGAGCGCGTCAGCGAGCTGCTGCGCCGTTTGCAGATCTCGGTCAGCCCGCTTGAGATGGTGCTGGTCGACGTCACGGAGGAAGAGGTCGAGATCACCGTTGCCTCTGACTTCACCTACTATGAGACCGCCACTGAGGCGGCTCCCCACACCACGCTGACCTCCACGTCGTACCGCATCCCCAAGGGCGAGACGCAGGTCGTCCAGCAGGGCATCGACGGCACGCGCGACATCGTTTATGAGGTCGTGTATGCCGACGGCCAGTTCGTCTCCCGTCAGGCGGTGGAGGAGAAGAACGACACCTCCGTCGCGGAGATCACCTACACCGGCACGCTCGTCGACAAGGCGCAGAGCGGCGACACGGTCAAGTCCGTTGTCACCGAGAGCAACGGCAGCGGCTATCTTCTGATGAAGTCCGGCGATTCCGTCCACTTCTCCGGCTCGATGAAGGTCACCTGCACGGCCTATACCGCGGGCTACGGCGGCGTGGGCACCAGAACGGCCACGGGCACGACGGTCCACGTCGGCACCGTCGCAGTGGATAAGAAGGTCATTCCCCTCGGTACCGAGATGTTCATCGTCGGCTCGTCGGGCTACACCTACGGCAACGCTGTGGCTGAGGACACCGGCGTGCGCGGCGCGGCGATCGACCTCTATATGAATTCCTATCAGGAGTGCAAGCAGTTCGGCCGCCAGAAGAACTCGACGGTCTACTTCCTCGACTGAGCGGGGCGGTTTGTCGAATAGTACGATAAATGTATGTTCCGGATGCGTATGTTGCGCATCCGGAACATTTACTTTATTGCGGTGATGTGATACAATTACCGGCAGGAACTGAAAGGAGAACACAGGATGAAAGCCATTATCACGGTACTGGGAAAAGATCAGGTCGGTATTATCGCGGGCGTCAGCTCGCTGCTGGCAAAGTGGAACGTGAACGTTCTGGATATCAGCCAGACGATTTTGCAGGAAAATTTCACCATGGTCATGCTGGCGGATCTCGAAAATTGTTCGCTCTCTTTTACGGAACTGACGGAAAAGCTGAGCGCCCTCGGCGCGGAGATGGACATTGCGATCCGCATGCAGCGGGAGGACATCTTCAACGCGATGCACAAGATCTGAGAGGGGAGGGAAAGAATCATGCTAAGCCGCAATGATATTCTGGAAACGATCCGTATGATCGACCAGCAGCATCTGGATATCCGCACGATCACGATGGGCATCTCGCTCCTCTCCTGCGCGGACAGAAGCGCAGAGCGTGCGTGTGAAAAGATCTACGACAAGATCAGCCGCTATGCAGAGCGCCTGGTCGCAACGGGAGAAGAGATCGAGCGGGAATTCGGCATTCCCATCGTCAATAAGCGGGTTTCCGTCACACCCATCGCGCTGGTCGCCGCCGCGTCGGAGACGGAAGACTATGTCCCGTTTGCCAAGGCGCTTGACCGCGCGGCCAAAAATGTCGGTGTTAACTTTATTGGCGGTTTTTCGGCGCTTGTGCAAAAGGGCATGACGGACGCCGACCGGAAGCTGATCGCTGCGATCCCCGAGGCGCTGGCCAACACGGACCTTGTGTGCTCATCAGTCAACGTCGGCTCGTCCAAGGCAGGGATCAATATGGACGCCGTCGCCCTGATGGGGCAGACGGTAAAAAAGACGGCGGCGCTCACGGAAAAGCAGGGCGGCTTTGGCTGCGCCAAGCTTGTGATCTTCTGCAATGCGGTAGAGGATAACCCCTTCATGGCGGGCGCGTTCCACGGCGTGGGCGAGCCGGAGAAAGTGATCAACGTCGGCGTTTCCGGGCCGGGCGTTGTGTATCACGCGCTGCAAAGCGTCAAGGGCCAGCCGTTCGACGTGGTGGCGGAGACCGTGAAGAAAACGGCGTTCCGCATCACGCGCATGGGTCAGCTCGTCGCGCAGGAGGCGAGCCGCAGGCTCGATACGCCGTTTGGCATTGTCGATCTTTCCCTTGCGCCCACGCCCGCCGTCGGCGACAGCGTGGCCCGCATTCTGGAGGAAATGGGGCTTGAGGTCTGCGGCACGCACGGTACGACCGCCGCGCTCGCCCTGCTCAACGACGCGGTGAAAAAAGGCGGCGTGATGGCGTCCTCCTCGGTGGGCGGCTTATCCGGCGCATTTATCCCCGTCAGCGAGGACGAGGGCATGATCGCCGCGGCGGCCTCCGGCGCGCTGACGATCGACAAGCTGGAGGCGATGACCTGCGTGTGCTCCGTAGGACTTGACATGATCGCGCTTCCGGGCGACACGAGCGCAGAAACCATTGCTGCCATCATCGCCGATGAGGCGGCCATCGGCATGATCAACACGAAGACGACTGCGGTGCGCGTCATCCCTGCGCCTGGCTGTAAGGTGGGCGACACGGTGGAGTTCGGCGGACTTCTCGGCGCGGCACCGGTGCAGGCGGTCCACCCTTATTCGAGCGCGGAGTTCATTGCGCGCGGCGGCAGAATTCCCGCGCCGCTGCACAGCCTGAAGAACTGAAAAAAGCGGACAGCCTTGACTGTCCGCTTTTTTATATAGAATTCGTCTTTTCAGAACAGCAGCTCGTAGCCCATCTTGATGAAGAGAAGCCCCAGCACGACAAAGATCATGCCGCGCACGCGCTTGCTGCCGCCCTTCATAGCGTAGCGCGTGCCGCAGTAGGCGCCCAGCATATTGCAGGCCGCCGCGGGGAGCGCCAGCAGCCACCAGACCTTGCCGCTGAAGATGAACAGCACCGCCGAGGCGACGTTGGAGCAGAGGTTTGCGATCTTCGCGCAGCCCGACGCCGTGAGGAGGTCCATCGAAAGTGCCATCGTAAACGCCATGATCATAAACGTGCCCGTGCCCGGGCCGATGAGCCCGTCATAGCAGCCAAGACCCAAACCGATGAGCGCGGCGCGCGTCAGCTCCTGCTGCGGCGTGAACTCGCGCGCGGGTGCGTCATTTTCCTTGCCGAAGTCCTTTTTGAGCATCAGCAGGATCGCCGCGCAGGGCAGCGCGACGAGCATCATGATCTTCAGAATGTCCTCGTTGATGAGCAGAGCGATCTTTGTGCCGATGGCCGCGCCGAGCAGCGCGCCGATCCCCGAGACGATGGCGGGACGCAGCAGGACCTTGCCGCCGCGAAAGTATTTGAACGAGGCGAGCGCCGTGCCGGTGCCGTTGACGACCTTGTTTGTCCCCATTGCAAGATGCGCGGGGATACCGGCCATCAGATAGGCGGGAAGCGTGATAAGTCCGCCGCCGCCGGCGACGGAGTCGACAAAGCCGCCAAGAAAGATGAGCGGCAGAACAACGATCAGAATTTGCGGTGTGAGCTCCATGAAAGTCTCCCTCTTTTCCTGAGATTTCTGCATTTTATCACACGGGAAAAATTTTTACTACTCTTTTGCGCAAAATATGGTAGAATCATTTTACAATTTTTTACGCCCAGCGCGCAGAAAGGAACCACGCTATGGAACGCAATGACAAAGCTGCCATCGAGGCGCTTTTAAAGCGCCACGGTTTTCATTTTTCCAAGTCCATGGGGCAGAATTTTTTGATCGACCCCGCCATCCCCTATGAGATCGCCGAGAGCTCGCGCGCAAACGAGCAGAACGGCGTGCTCGAGATCGGCCCCGGCATCGGCGCACTGAGCCACGAGCTCTGCGAGCGCGCGGGCAAGGTGGTGGCCGTGGAGCTTGACAAGACGCTGCTGCCGATCCTGGACGAGACCATGGCGCGCTTTGACAACTTCGAGGTCGTGTCCGCCGATATTTTGAAAACCGATATCCCTGCGCTTGTGCGTGAAAAATTCGCAGGCCTCACGCCCATCGTGTGCGCAAACCTGCCCTACAACATCACGACGCCCGCCATCACGGCGCTCATCGAGTCGAAGTGCTTCGAGAGCATCACGGTGCTCGTGCAGAAGGAGGTCGCCGAGCGGCTCTGCGCCGCGCCGGGCACCGCCGCCTATGGCGCGTTCTCGGTCTATATGCAGTACCACACCGCGCCGCGTCTGCTCTTCGAGGTCGGGCGCGAGTGCTTCCAGCCGCAGCCGAAAGTGACCTCCGCTGTCCTGCGCGCCGAAGTGCGTAAGACGCCGCCGGTCGCGGTGGAGGACGAGAAATTCTTCTTCCGCGTCGTCTATGCCGCCTTCGCCCTGCGCCGCAAAACGCTCGTCAACAGCCTGATGACCGGCTTCGGCAGTCAGCTCACCAAGGAGCAGGTGACCGGGGCAGTCGTCTCCGCCGGCCTTGCGCCGACGGTCCGCGGCGAGAAGCTGGGGCTGGAGGAGTTCGCCCGTCTGACCCGCGCACTGGCCGAACGTCTGCCGGCTTGACGGCGGGACGCCATTTATAGAAAATAATAATGAGTCGATTTATTGCTATTGAAGAACCTTTCTGCTAAACTGCTGAAGCAGGAGGACTCTCAATAGCAATTTTTCTCTGTGCATCGGCCAGCTCCCTCTCCCGTCCGGGATGCAAAGCGAACCACACAGCCACGGGGTAAAAATTTTCTTTTCATTTGCCTCGCGGATATGCTGAAGAGGAAAGAAACGAGATGACAAAACCCGAAAGCAAGACCGCTCTGAAGTGGATGGACGCGGCAAGCGCCCTCACGAAAAACGAGGCCGTTCTCTGGTGGATGGAGGAAATGGCCGCCATGACGCAGCCGGACAAGATCGTCTGGATCACCGGTGAGGAGGAACAGCTCGAGGCGCTGCGGAAGCAGGCTGTCGAGGAGGGCATCCTCATCAAGCTCAACGAGTATAAGCTCCCCGGCTGCTATCTCCACCGCACCGACCCGGACGATGTCGCCCGCGTCGAGGACCGCACCTTCATCTGCTGTGAGCGCGAGGAGGACGCCGGTCCCACCAACCACTGGATGGACCCCAAGGAAATGTACGAGAAGATGTACGCTCTCGCTGACGGCGCCTACAAGGGCCGCACGATGTACGTCATCCCGTACTCCATGTCCATCATCGGCTCGCCGTTCGCCAAGTACGGCTTTGAGCTGACGGACTCCATCTACGTCGTTCTGAATATGGCGATCATGACCCGTATCGGCAAGGCCGTGTGCGACGCGCTCGGCGACGATACCGGTTTTATCAAGGGACTGCACTGCCAGTGCAATCTCGATAAAGAGAACAAGTACATTGTCCACTTCCCGCAGGACAATACCATCATTTCCATGAACTCCAACTACGGCGGCAACGTGCTCCAGGGCAAGAAGTGCTTCGCCCTGCGCATTGCCTCCAACCTCGGCCGGCAGGAGGGCTGGATGGCGGAGCATATGCTCATCCTCGGCATCCAGAATCCCCGCGGCGAGATCAAGTACATCTCCGCCGCCTTCCCCTCCGCCTGCGGCAAGACGAACCTCGCCATGCTCATCCCGCCCGAGGGCCTGCAGCGCTGGGGCTGGCGCGTGTGGTGCGTGGGCGACGACATTGCGTGGCTGCGCATCGGCAAGGACGGCCGCCTCTGGGCGGTGAACCCCGAGAACGGCTTCTTCGGCGTAGCGCCCGGAACGAACGAGCACTCCAACTACAACGCTCTGATGACCACCAGAAAGAACTGCATCTTCACCAACGTAGGTCACAACCTCGACGACAACACGGTCTGGTGGGAAGGCATGAACGATCAGCCTCCGCACAACGCCATCAACTGGAAGGGCGAGAAGTGGGACTACACGAAGTACGACAAGGCGGACAAGATCAACACGTCCTGCGCGCATCCGAACTCCCGTTTCACGGCAATGGCAACCAACTGCCCCTGCCTGTCCTCCGAATTCAACAACCCGAAGGGCGTTCCGGTAACCGCAATCATCTTCGGCGGCAGACGTGCCAAGACCGCTCCGCTGGTGTATGAATCCAGAAGCTGGCAGCACGGCGCGTTCGTCGGCTCGATCATGGC
>OLGE01004045.1_pt1 | contig 10976 bp, 4 predicted proteins | sample 1605151 | NCBI WGS metagenome assembly OLGE01 (sample SAMEA3888912, study PRJEB22519) | human gut metagenome | biome: human gut; feature: human-associated habitat; material: faeces | place: Denmark | collected 2010
CCGGTTTTGAGCAGGGTGTCCACGTTTTGCAGGCTGTGATCCAGCTGATCAATATAGGCAAGGGCGCGCTGGATTTCACCGGCTTCGAGCTGCCCCTTCACGGCCTGCAAATGATGATGGAAATCGTGCTTATAGCCGCGCATCTCACCGTAAATGCTCCGGACCTCCTCCAAGTGTTTTTTCGCCTGTTCTTCCTGCATGGCGACCAGTTTCAGATACGTTCGTTTCAGCATCGGATTTTCCTCAGTTTCTTGCAATAAACGCCCGGTTGACGGCGTCATATTTTCCGCGGGCGAGCGGAAGCTCCACACCGGACGTCAGCGTAACCGAGGCTCGCCCGATGCGGACAATGGTTTTCAGATTGACCAGATAAGAGCGGTGCACACGGAAAAAATCTGCGCTGAGCCGTTCGGCAAAGGCGGAGATGTTTTCCCTGATGCGGTATTCCTGCGAGCGGGTGTGGATCACGATATCGTGCAGAAACGACTCAACAAACAGAATGTCCGATTCAAACAGACGGATGGTTTCCCCTTCACAGGCGATCAAAACAAACGGCGGCGCCAGCCGCGCGGCGGCACGGGAGAGTGCGGAGAAGAGCTTCTCCGCTGCAACCGGCTTGACGAGGTAATGCAGCGCGTCGACTTCATATCCCTCGCCAACGTATTCAAAATGCGACGTGACAAAAATGATTTCGGCGCGGCTGCCGCAGGCGCGCAGCTGTCTGGCGAGCGCGATGCCGTTCATGCCGCTCATTTCCACGTCCAGCAGAAGCACGTCGTAAACCGAGCCGCTGGCATCGGCAAATTGCAGTGCTTCCGCGCTGGGAAAGATGTCGACTGCGCAGGCGGCATGCGTCTGCTGTGCCCAGTCGGAGACCAGCGCTTTCAGCGCTTCCGCCTGCGGGGCATCGTCGTCGCATACGGCAATCCGATGGGGCATTCCGATCATCCTTTCCGAAAAACAGATTCCTGCTTTGTTATCATCATACCATATCGGGCGGATTTTTTCAATCCGGAGCACGAAAAAACACGCCGGATGGTTTGACGCATCCGGCGTGTCTGAAAGCGCTTGAATTATTTCTTTGGCGCAAAGAACCAGATGGTGCCGCTTCTGGCCGGCAGCGCAAACGTCAGCGCGGCGTTTCCGGCGGTATCGAACTGTTCGCCGGTTTCCGGATTCGTGAAGCGGTAGGTGCATGCCGGGTCGAGCGGAGACAGGTGCGTGGTGAACGTTTCTGCTTCGGCATAGGGGTTGCGGATCAGATGGATAAAGCCGCTTTCTTTTTTGGGGTCAAAGAAGGCGTACGCGCACCAGTCATGGACGGAACAGCGCGTCTCTGTGAGCGGATAATAGTCGCCTTCCATCATGTAGGGCGCCGCCGGATGCCAGACGGTGTCGGCAAACGTGCGGACGCGGTCGAGCAGTTCCTGCGGATCGTCGCAGAAAACGCCGCTGTTGAACATCGGCCCAAGACCGTTGTGCAGCGCGTAGTTGTCCAGCCCGCGCGGATCCGGTTCATTCAGCAGGTATTTGCCGTTTTCTTCTTTCCAGATCACGGACAGCGCGCGAAAATAGGGGATCCATGCAAACAGCGCGTTGTAGAACCGCTGCTTGATCGGCGGGTCGCCGTAGCCGTAATCGGTGGGATGCATGGTGACGGAACGCCGCATCGTTTCCAAATCGTTCCGCCGTCCGCCAGATGCGCAGGAGTCGATGATCAGACCAGGGTTGGCCTCCAGCAGGGCGTCCCAGTAGGCGAGATAGCCCTGAATGTGCTGGTTTTCGGTCATGCCGATGCGGTCCGGCGCGTCTGCCTGCTGCCAGTAGGGCAGCGGGTCAAAGTTGAAGTCCTGCCGGTAGATGGCGATGTGACCCTCCTGAATGAGGCGGTTGACGTGGTTGGTCAGCCATTTGCGGCATTCCGGGTCGCCGAGATTCAGAAGCCCCTGCGCGTCTATCCAGGACTTTCCATCCTGCTCAACGCGGCGCTTCAAAACGAAACGTTCCGGCATTTCCGGCGGACGGTGATCCAGTATGACGCGCTCCGGCTCAAACCACACCAGCAGCTGGATGCCCTCCCGGTCGCATTTCTCTCCGATGGGCGCGAGTCCGTTCGGGAGATGCTCGGGGTGCGGATACCAGTTTCCTGTCGTAGGCCAGTTGTTGTCACAGGGATACCAGCCGGCATCGATCCACCATATATCGGGAACCAGACCGCCAGCCCGGTAGGCGTCAATGGCTCTTTTCTGATTTTCTTCGGTCACGCCGCAGAATTCCGGCAGACCGTCGATCATCCACGTGTGCAGGATCAGCTTGGAGGGGAGCGGCGCGCCGTTTTCGCGCGGCAGAATGTGCGCGAGGTAGAAGGAGCGCCACAGATTGCGGGCGCGATCCTCCCCGCCGGTGTATGCCTCGTAGGTCATACGCGGGGTGCGGACGGTCTCACCCGGCTTGAGGTAGGAGGCAAATGCCGCCTGTCCTGCCCGGAGCGTGACGGCATCTCCGGTGCGAAGCACGTCCACCCGCCATGTGCCTGTCCAGCCGACAGCCACATTGACACCCCAATCGCTGAAGCGCAGCCGCATATAGGGGAAGGCGCCTTTGCAGGAAGTTCCGTCGCGGTCGGGCTGAATTGTCAGCGTTCCGCCGTCCTCCGGCACGGTATCAAACCATGTGTAGCCGTCCTCGCCGCAGGTGTCTCCGTTGCTGTGCGCCAGCACGGGGGATTGCCCGCTGTACGTTGTGGTGATGTGCCAGTCCGACAGGACAGGGGAGTTATCGCTGCCCCGGTTGGTGACGTACATGACCCAGTCCACGACAGGGAAGTCAAGGAAGGACTGGCAGACGGCGCGCAGCTCCAGCCCCTCCGGCGTGTGCGCGGTAACCGTTGTTTCGTACAGATTGGCATCCACCCGCCGCGTTTCGGCAACCGGATGAAATTCGGCGGGGAAGCCGCAATAGTGCCTGTCGCCCAGCGTGTATTCCACCGGGACAGAGGCGGGGTTTGTATACGGATGGAGGGCAATCAGCCGTTCCATGTCCTGTTTCGTGCTTCTCATGACTGTGTCCTTTCGGTTTTTCAATATGATCGGAGATTCCCTTGGCGGAATCCCAGTGCAAGTATAGCATATTATTTGGGGAAAAGCAAGAGCTTTGGTTCAGGAAGTGCTGAATAAATCGGAAACACTTCTCCGGCGCAGCTGTTTCGTCTGAGCGCGGCGTTCAAAGGGACAAACTCCCCCCTGCGGATCCGCGGACAAATTTCCGAAAACTGTTGACAGTGGCGGGAAAATGTGGTATACTCATCTGCGAATTGAATAGCGAGCGAAAGATACGGTTTGAAAAGTTGTACGCTGAGTAGATGAAAAGAAAATCCGGTTCAAATCCGGAACAACCGCCATTGCTGTGTCTGACAAAGGGAAACTTCTGGTGCTTTACCGTTCCGGCGGGCAGGATGCCGCCGAACAGCCGGATAGGCGCTGTGCAGAGGGTTCCGTTGGTCGGATGCCGTCGTGTCTTTCTGGTTCAACATGTTTCGGGTGGGAAGCGTGCAGCCGAGGAATTTCCGGCAGGGATTCCGGTTTGTGTGCCGTCAAGCCCCTGTTTGCCGTTTCCCGGTGCGCGTCTTCTTCCTTTGGAAGGTTGAAGGCGCTTTTTGTGTGGAAGGAGGGAAAAACGATGTCATCTGGTGAGAGCGGACTCCGGGCGGGGAGTCAGATCATCAGGAAAACGCGTAGCGCGACAGGCGCTCCACTGCACAAAATTTCCGGAACTTCTGAGGAGGATGATGAAAGATGAATCTGAAAATCAACAAACTGACAGCCGGGCTGCTGGCAGTTATACTGCTGCTGTCCGTTATACCCTTTTCCGTACCGGTGTCCGCTGCGGAAAACGAGCCGGTTCTTACTATCGGCACGCCGGCTGAATTGCAGGCTTTTGCGGACGCAGTCAACAGCGGGGAATCCTATGAGGGCAAGACCGTGACGCTGACCGCCAATATTGATCTTGGCGGCGAGAGTAACCCATGGACAGCGATCGGTACGTCTGCCAATCCGTTCAAGGGAACCTTTGACGGTGGCTACCATGTAATCAGCGGGCTGTATATCGCGTCCGGCTCGGCGGTCGGACTGTTCGGTGAAGTAAACGGCGGCACGGTGCAGAACCTGGTTGTCCGGGGTGAGGTGAACGGCACATCCAACGCCGCCGGCGTAATCGGCAAGCTGACCGCCGGGCAGGTGTGCAACTGCGGCAACGAGGCGTCGGTATCCGGCGGAGCCAACATCGGCGGTGTCGTCGGTGCGGTCAACGGAGCCGGCACGGTCAGCGGTTGCTACAACAAGGGAACGGTGTCCGGCACGACCGGTTACATCGGCGGCGTGACGGGACAGCATTGGAGAGCGGGCAGGGTGGAGAACTGCTACAACGCCGGCACCGTGACGGGACCCGCCACGGTCGGCGGCGTGACAGGCGGACACAAGGCGTCGTCCCCGGTGCTGGAGCATTGCTATAATGCGGGCAATGTGGTGGATTCTGCCGGAAACGGCAACAATGTCGGCGCCGTTATCGGTGCAAGCCGCGGCAGCTGCACCGACTGCTACTACCTCAGCGGCACCGGAACCGACGGGAAATGTACTGCCGTTGACACGCTTTCCGCCGCACAGCTGGGGGAGGCGTTCACGGACGGGGACGGAATTCCGGCTCTTGCCTGGGAGTCCTCCGTATGCGGCGATGAGCCTGTGCGCCCGTCCTACACGGAAAAAACCGAGCTTTCGGCACAGCTGGCGGCATATATCCGGGCGGCGGTCGCCAGTGCCCGGAAGCAGGGCGGCATTGATGGCAGTCTGCTCGGCAACGAGAAGTACCTTTCCGGCGTCAGCTCGACCGCGACCGACTGGATGGCGCTTGCCATGGGGCGCTTCGGGTATCGGAGCAACGGCACGTATTCCTACATGATCGATGACGGGGACGGGTATGCGGCGTATCTTGCCGCGATGCGGGCATATATCGAGAAAGCATACGCCGACAACGGGGGTATCCTGCACCGCGTCAAGGCGACCGAATGGCACCGGGCGGTCGTGGCAATCGCGGCGCTGGGCGGCGACCCGACGGCTTTCGGCAACTATAACGGTCAGCCGATCAACCTTATCGCGGACGGCAGCTACAACTGTGTGCTCCGGGACGGACCCGGCACGCAGGGGCTGAACGGCTGGATTTGGGGGCTGATCTCCATGGATACCGGTATGTACCCGGTGCCGGACGATGCAAAGTACCCGCGCGCGACCTTTATCACGGAAATCCTGAAAATGCAGCTGACCGACGGGGTACAGGGCAACGCATACGGCGGCTGGGTACTGGGCGGCTACGGGACAGTCTCCGATGTGGATATGACCGCGATGGCAATCCAGGCGCTGGCGCCGTACTACAACGATGACACGGTGTATACCTATACCAACGGGAACAGCAAAACGGAAGTTTCCAAAACCGTGCGGCAGTGCGTGGATGAGGCGCTTGACCGTCTCGGCTCCCTTTTGAATGAGGCGGGCGGATTTACCTCATGGAACACGGACAATGTGGAGAGCATTGCGCAGGTTCTGGTGGCGCTCTGCGCAGTCGGCATTGATCCTGCCAAGGATGCGCGCTTCATCACCCGCGACGGCAAGACTCTGCTGGACGGGCTGCTGCGCTTCCGGCTGTCGGACGGCGGCTTCTGCCATGTTGTGAACGGTGGCTGGAACTCCATGGCAAACGATCAGGCTACCTATGCGCTGGTTGCCTACTGGAGATTCGAAAACGGGATGAGTGCTCTGTACGATATGCGGGCGGACGCGGGAGACGCGGCGGATGCCTGCCGGGCGGCGATGGCTGCCATCGAGGCGGCGGATGATTCCTCTGCGGCTGACTATAAGGCGCAGTTGAAGCAAGCGCTGGCGCTGTTCCGTGCAGTGCCGGAGGCAGAGCGGCGCTACGTGTGGAATTACTCCGCGTTGGCGTCCGCCGTTGCGCTGGTCGGCGGGGAGGCGGCACTGGATACGGATGCCCCCTACGTCACTTCCATCTCCGTGACGCAGGTGCCGAACCGGACGAGCTACTTTACCGGGGAGACCTTTGATCCTGCCGGACTGGTGGTGAAGGCAGTGTACAACGATGGACACAGCGAGGAACTGAATGACTATAGGCTGTCCGTCACGGGCGAACTGAGCCTTGAGGATGGCACCGTATACGTCCTGTACGGAATGCTCAAGACCTCGTTTTCCATTGAGATACGGGAAAAAATGCCGTGGCAGGGAGCCGGGACGCCGGACGATCCGTACCGCATCGGCACTGCGGCAGAACTCAAGGCGCTTGCCGACCGCGTGAACGCCGGCGCGCCCTTCACGGGCAATGTTTTCCTTTTGACCGGGAACCTTGACCTGAGTGAGTATCCCGGCTGGGTGCCGATCGGCAGATCGTCCGCCAAGCAGTTTGACGGCATTTTTGACGGACAGGGATATGCTCTGGACAACCTGTATTCAAATGCAGGCGGGCTGTTCGGCTACGTCGGCAGTAACGCCGTCATTCGGAATGTCGGTGTGGCGAGCGGTGAAATCGGCTCGGACAACCGTTCCTTTATTGGTGCTATTGCCGGATGGAGCAACGGTGCGGACTTTATCAACTGCTGGAACGGTGCGGACATTCGGTGCAGCGGCTGGAGCGGCGGTATCGTCGGAACGGTGCGGGACGGCGGTGACAGCATCATCCGCGGCTGCTATAACATCGGCTCCGTGACTGCCCGGGACGGCGCTGTCGGCGGTATCGTCGGGCATCTGTCGGCGGGGGGCAACGGAACCTCCGTACACGTTACGGTTTCCGCGTGCTACAACATGGGTATCGTGACGGCAGATGACAACGTCGGCGGCATTGCCGGCAGAGTGCAGGCAGGAAACGAAATCCGGAACTGCTACAATGCCGGTAAGGTCACTGTGACCGGAATGAATATCCTGGACGGCGCGGGGGGTATTGCAAGCCTTGTGACATCCGGCAACGAGATTTCCGGGTGCTACTACGACGCCGGTCAGACAGCCTGCGGCGTGTCCGGCGGAGAGGATACCGCGACCGCCCGGACGGCGGAGGAGATGCGGTCGGATTCGTTCCTTGCCCTGCTGGGGGACAGCTTCAAGCGGGACGCCTACGCGCTGGTGAACGGCGGTTACCCGTTGCTGACGTGGCAGAGTACCGAGGATGCCGACAGCATCGACCTCGTTGCGGAAATGATCGCGGCTATCGGTACGGTTACGTTGGACAGTGAGGATGCGGTTCGCGCGGCACGGGCGGCGTATGATGCGCTTCCCGAGGAACTGCAGGCGAATGTGAGCAACCACGCGGTTCTGACTGCCGCCGAGGCGGCGCTGGAAGCGCTGCACCGGGAGACCGAAACTGAGACCGAGACTGAAACAGAGACTGAAACAGAGACTGAAACAGAGACTGAAACAGAGACTGAAACAGAGACCGAAACAGAAACCGAAACAGAAACCGAAACAGAAACCGAGACCGAGACGGCAACCGCGACCGAAACCGCGAACGTAACCGGGACGAACTCCAATGGGACAGGTACGCAGGCATCGGACACGACGGCGGATGACGCATCCGGATGCGCTTCGTCTACGCTGTGCGGTGTATGGTTTGTGGCGATTCTGGGTGTCGCTGCCGTGACCGGTCGCGCGAAGCGGAAAGCAGACTGAGGAAGATTCTTCCTTCCTGCGTGCTCTGCGAAACAGGTTCCTTATACGTAATAGATGCTCTGCATCACGATCCCGCAGGAAAGGAAGAAGTATGGTCATAAAAATGCAGTTTGGCAAACGGATATTGCTATTGCTTTGCGCAGTCCTGATGCTGTTTTCGATGTTCCCGGCTATCCGGTCGGGGGCATCGTCGGGACCGTCGTTGGTCACGACTCTGACGGACAACGCCGTCCAACGGGGAAGCAAAAAGAACTTTGACGTTTGGGCGCGGAATGCAAGCGGCGAGAAGATACGGGCAATCGTCACGCACAATGGCACGCGGCTGGAGCCGACATGGGACGACAGCGAAAAAGCCAGCTACACGTTGAACTTTACCGAGGAGGGGGAGAACATCGTCACGGTGTCCGCCTCCTCCGACGGCGGCAAAAAGAAGCAGTTGACCTACCGCATCCTATACCGGCGCGCCGAGCCGGGAGAGGAGATAGGCAGTGCGATCTGGAGTGTGGAGGCGTTCACGGTCGGATGCGGCTACATCGTCGAACCGACGGAGGTCCCGATCCGCGAAGGGGAAACGGCGGCGGAACAGCTTTTGCGCCTGCTGTCGGAGAACGGCTTGGTCGGTTACTATGGGGGGACGGCAAAGTCCTCGTTCTACCTTGCCTATATCGCGGACGGCATGGCATCGGGGGAACGCTACAATAGTTACCTGCGGAGCGCGGTGCCGGCGGAACCGCGCCGGCTGGATTTGTCCCCGGCGATTCCGCCCCTTCTGACCCCGCATCTGGAGGAGAGCATGACCTTCTTTGACCCGGACGATTACGGAAAAAACTGGGTTGGCTATCTTGGCGAATTTGCATTCACCAACGGATCCGGCTGGATGTATTCGGTCAACACCGTGTTCCCGAACGTCGGCTTTTCCGATTGCTACCTCTCCGACGGCGACGTCGTGCGGGTGCAGTTTACCCTGGGATACGGCGCCGACATAGGCGGTTTTTCCTCGGTCGGCACTTCGATTCCGGACGTCGGCACACAGCCGGCGGGTGGATACTACCCGGTAGCGGACAAGGATCGCCTGACAGAGGCGCTCTGCCGGGCGCGCACCTCCGGATTGCTCGGACGGGCAAACGTGCGCGAAGCCTATAACGCGGCACAGGACGTGATGGCGGCATTGGATGCGGTACAGGAGACAGTGGACGCCGCCGCCGTGCGGCTGCACGATGCGCTGGCGCATCCGGCAGACGAAACGCAGTCAACCGGTCCGGATGACAGTAGCAGCAATGGCAGTACGGAGCCGGACAGCATCGCGCCGGAGCCCGACGCTTCGGATGCCACGCCTGATGTGAGCGCCACACCGGAAACGGCGGAGACAGCCGAGCCGGTGTCCGGCACACCGTCGGAAACGGCCTCGGATCCCGGAACGGACTCCGAGGCATCGCAGGGGTGCCGGAGCACCGCCGCGCCAACGCTTCTGCTTCTGATTGCGCTTGCAACCGCCCCGATCCTGACAGCAGGGCGTGCCGGGCGGCGCAGGGAAGGGAACGGTCGGAATGGGTAGGCGGATTGCGTGCCTCGCGCTGTGTCTCCTGCTTCTGCTTGCCGCCGGCGGTGTCCGGACAGCAGCTGCGGACGGACGGGGTGCGGATGCGCGGACGATTGCGGACGCCATTCTCGCGTGGAAGAAATGCGATGTCGGCGCACAGCCGGACGGCTGTCTTCTGAATGACGCCTACCTCGCGCTCGCCGGGACTACGCCGGGGGATTGGTATCCCATCGGACTGGGCAGGCTGCGTATCGCGGACAATTATGCCGCCTACCTGGCGGTTATCCGGGATCGGGTGCAGGAACGCTATCGGGAACCGGGCAAGCTGAGCGCCGCCAAGGCAACCGAGTGGCATCGCATCACGCTTGCCGTGCTGGCAATGGGCGGTGACCCGACCTCCCTCGGCACCGATGCGGACGGGAATCCGATCGACCTTATCGCGGACGGAACATACGACCGCGGCAGGACGACTCCGCTTGGGCGGCAGGGCATCAACGGTTGGATATGGGGGCTTATTGCGTTGGATAGCCTGCGCTACCCGGTTCCGGACGGCGCCTTCTATACCCGGGATGATATTATTCTGGAGATCCTGCGTCAGCAACTGCCGGACGGCGGGTTTGCCCTGAGCGGCGGGATTGCCGACCCGGACATTACGGCAATGGCACTGCAGGCACTCGCTCCGTATCGCAACAGCGAGAAAACGTATACCTATACGCTGAAAAAGAGCGGTGAACAGGTCACAAAGACCGTGCGCCAGGTGCTGGAGGAGTCGCTGGACTGCCTGTCGGCGCTCCAGCTGGACACCGGTGACTTTTCCAGCTGGGGGACGGAAAACGTCGAAAGCACCGATCAGGTCACGGTGGCACTGTGCTGTCTCGGCATAGAGCCGCTGACCGATTCGCGCTTTATCAAAAACGGGAATACTCTGCTGGACGGCATCCTGCGCTACCGGATGCCGGACGGCGGATTCGTGCATTCCTTTGTCTACGATCCGGATAACCCCACCTCAAGCCCGGATCGCTCCAACACCATGGCGGGGGAGCAGACGCTCTGTGCCATGGCGGCACTGTGGCGGCAGGCGAACGGAATGCGCACACTGTACGATTTCCGCGCGGAGCAGAGCGATGCACTGCGCACACGCATAGCGGAGCTGGAGCGGCAGATCGCCGGCATCGGCGTGAATACCGATGCGGCGGAGCTTACGCGGATGCTGACCGATTTTTACGCACTGCCCGAGGGGGAACGGAGTTACGTCAACGGCTACTGGACGCTGTCCGATGCGGCACGCGCGGCGGGCGTGGATATCGACGGGATTGCGGATACGACGCCGGTTACGGAAAGCCCGGGAACCGGAACGGACGACCGCCCCTTGCTGTCCTTTTCGCTCTCCGACCGCGCGGCAGTGGACGCGCTGCCGGACACGCTGACCACCGAGCAGTATGTGACGGTCACGACCCTGTTGGATAAGCTGCGCCAGAGCGAAGACTTTGAAGGCAAGGAGGACTACCTCGCCCGGCTGACGGCGGCGCGGCAGGAGATTGCGGCGATACAGGCGGAGATTGACAGCATCAATGCCGACGTCCGGGAGAAGCTGTACCCCTTTGAAGGTATTTCCCTGAAGGACAAAAAGACGGTGGACAGCATTGTGGCGCGATACCGTGCGCTGAGTGAATACGACCGGGCGCAGATTGAGCGTTGGGAGGATGTCATCAAAACCC
>OLGE01004048.1_pt1 | contig 10969 bp, 10 predicted proteins | sample 1605151 | NCBI WGS metagenome assembly OLGE01 (sample SAMEA3888912, study PRJEB22519) | human gut metagenome | biome: human gut; feature: human-associated habitat; material: faeces | place: Denmark | collected 2010
CAACTGGTTGTATTGCAATTGCTGAGTAAAGGGGTTTTGAATACAGTTGCTGCTTTACTCATATTAGTTGCAGTTACGGTTTTGTGTTTTGGTGCAATAGTGTTAGTAGCAAAATTTGTATTTGACCAGATACGATTTCTGGTATCGGGAGAAGGGATGAATTCCAAATTCTCGCAAAAAGCAAAGAAAATGTCAGAGCGTGAGGATAATTTAGGAGAATTGATGCGCACGATTCAATCAGGAGTGACTAATATCGGAAGTATTTTAAAGGGGATTAAAAATGCATCAGAGGATTTAGGTGAAGTTTCTGGAAAATTCCAAGAATTATTTGACACAATGACGCAGTCCTTAGGAGATACAAAAGGGGCAGTAACTTCGATTGCAGAGAATGCAGTATTGCAGGCAGACAGCGTAGAGGATATGAAGGGAAAAATTGATGCCATCAGTGCTTCCATTGATCGCATTTCTGAAAATGTAGTACAGTTAACAGAGAGTGCAAATGCGGTGGAAGAGTATAATAATTCTGCGGAGCGCATTATTTCAGAATTGGCTAAGATTAGCAAAGAGAGTGGAGAGTCTATTGAAAGTGTAAAGAAACAGACAGATCTTACCAATCAGTCTGCACAGCAGATTCGTACAGCAACAGAAATTATTGCGGGTATATCTGCACAAACGAACCTTTTAGCACTGAATGCCAGTATCGAGGCAGCCAGAGCAGGGGAACATGGAAGCGGATTTGCGGTAGTTGCAGAAGAAATCAGACAACTTGCAGACCAGTCTAAAGAATCTACACAACAGATTAATGCGATTGTAAATGAACTGATTGAAAATTCTGATGTCAGCGTAGAAATAACAGAGCGTGTGACAGAAGCATTTGAAAAACAGACAGAGAAACTTTCAGAAACAGAAGAGATATTCGGAAAGCTGAATCGAGAAATTGGACAGGTGGGAGCTGCAATTGGTGTAATCCATGGAGAAACACAGGATTTGAAATCTCACAAAACTGTGATTGAGGAAGGAATTGTGGCACTTACAGACACATCTCAAGAAAATGCAAAAAATGCAGAGACAACAACGGACAATATGGAGCAATTTGGTTCTATTGTAGAAGAGTGCCAGGAATCAACGAAACAGGTACTTTCTGTATCCGATGAATTAGTAGGATATATTGGAAAATTTCAAGCAGGAACAGTGAAGGAAATAGTAAGATCATAAAGCTATAGTTATACTGACAAACAAACAGGGCTATTGCACCATGAAAAATAGTACAGGATATGGAAGTACCAGATAGGTGGCATTTCTAATATATGCTGGAAATAAATTTTCGGTGCAGTGGTCCTGTTTTCGGTTTATGGAAAATGTAGATGATAGTATCAGGGAAAAATTCCTTGGAAAACTTACGGGAACAGCTTTTTCAAAAGCATTACAAATTTAGTGAAAAAAGGGAGGGGTTATGCTTGAAAATAAAACCAATGAGACAGATAGATAATGGACAGAACGTTTCAGCTAGAAAAAGAAATAGTATTGTATATGGTATTGGAGTAGTTGTTCTGTGCCTCTTTTTTATATTTCTTGCTATATGGCATTATACAGGTAGTAGTAAGCAAAGTACAGATATAAAGGTAACAGATAAAGGTGTTTATATACCAGAGTTAGAAGTGCAACCAGACAAGGCGGCTAGTATGACAGCTTTTTTTATGTATAATGGAAAAAGTTATTGCCTTTGCGATGATATGTTGCTGGAGAAAACGGCAATTGGAAGTTGCTTAGGAACTGCGTCTGTCGGTATAGATGAATGGAAGGATGCTTCAAAGTATATAGATTTTTCTGGAACAGTTTCAGGAAAAGTATATACAGTAAAAGGGATAAGCAAAAAATTTATGCTTTGTCTTGTAGCGGATGATGGAAAGAAACAGATTTTTATAAATAATAAGGGGATTGCCTTGAATAGTGGTTCGGATATTTTTGAAAAGTATTTACATATATCAGAGGGAGTAGATTGCGTTACATATGAAACGCAAGAATCTTGGGATGATATACAAGGCAATCGAAAAGAATTAAGTTCTTCTAAGGAAGAAAAAAGTATACTTAATCAATTTATAGCGGCATTAAACGATGGAAAATGGATGAGAATGGAGGATATTCCTAAATCAAAAGATGGAAGAACCGATTATGATTTGCAAGAATATCATGTGTATCTAAAATTAAAAACTGGCGTTACGCTTCATCTTAGACTTTTAGAGGGAGGATATGTAAATCTTGAAGGTTTAAACTGGGTTTGTGTGAAAATAAACAAAGAGGTGTATGCTTCTTTCATAAATAACTTTATATAATAGTATAAAAATCTGGGAGCGTTTGTTTCCAGATTTTTTGATTGGTGGGTGGTTTATTTCATGAAAAAGGGTAAAAAACTGAAATAAAGTATAAAAATCTCCGATATATTAATATAAAGTCTACTATTTATAAAAGCAAAAGAAAACCCACTGTCTTTAGGCGGTGGGTGGTACTCTTGCACGAGGTGTGGGGTTCAAGCCATATACCTCGTAAGGCACGCAGTGCCGCTTTTATATGAGCAAGTAGCGAAGCGGATTGCGAATATCCTTGACATAGTAAGGGGAACAGGAGGAGAGAGAATGGAGAGGAGAAAAAAATTTACAGCACAGGAACTGGCTGGATTTTGCAGTCAGGTTACCAGTATGCTGAAAAGTGGAATTAGTTTAGAAGAAGGTATGTATATGTTGGCAGAAGAAATGGAAGATGTGCATACAAAAAACATACTAAAACAGGTAGAAGAAAAATTGAAACAAAACAATAGTTTTCATAGCGCTTTAAAGGAAAGCAAGGCATTTCCAACCTATTTGGTGAATATGGTCCATATTGGGGAGACCAGTGGAAAATTAGAGGATGTCATGCAGGCAATGACAAAATATTATGAAAGAGAGGATGCGATACAAGACAGTATTCGAAACGTAATCGCTTTGCCGCTTATGATGTTTTTTATGATTGCCATTATTCTGGTTGCATTGGTAGGAAAAATACTTCCAATGTTTCAAAGCGTGTTTGCAAATTTGGATGTAGATGTGGCGGTTACCAGTAGTAAACTGATGAATTTAGGAATGTGGGTAGGACGTATCGTTGCAGGAGTGTCTTTTGCTGTGTTGTTGGTTGCATTGGTATTATTCTTATGGTATCAGACAGCAAAAGGAAAAAACGCACTAAAGCGTTTTAGTACAAAGTTCTTTGCAACGAAAAAAACAGCAGACTTATTAGCAACTGGGAGATTTGTTTCTTCTATGTCCGTTATGATTTCCAGTGGAATGGATGAACAGGAAGCTATGAAAATGGCGGGAGATGTGGTAGACCATGAAGGAATACAGAAAAAAATAAAAAGTTGTTGCGAAGAAATGGGAGAAAAATCACTGGCAGAGGCACTTAGACAGGAAAAAATTGTAACAGGAATGCAGGGAAGAAGAATTGCCATAGCAGATCGAACGGGTATGTTGGAAGAAGTGTTTGCAGACGTAAGCAGACAATATGATGAAAAAATTGCAGACCAGATGGGGCGTTTTTGTACCAAGTTGGAAACTACATTGGTATTAGGATTATCTGTTGTTGTAGGTGGTGTGTTACTGGCTGTCATGTTCCCATTGGTTAGTATCATTACTTCCATTGGATAATTGGGGGTGTCAATTTGAAAAATTTAAAAGAGGTAGCACACAAAACAGAAAAAGGTTGGAAACGGCAGATTTTATTTCCTATTGTAAGTTTTGTTCTGGTGATAGTCACAGCCCTAGTGGCAGGAAACTATATCAATTATATGACGAATATGCAAAGCATTGAACTTCTTCGACAATCCGTTCGAAAAGCAGTCGTACAATGTTATGCCATAGAAGGGGCATATCCACCAGACATAGACTATTTGGAAAAAGAATATAGTTTAGAATACAATCATGACAAATATTATATTGATTATGAGGTTTTTGCTTCTAATGTGATGCCAAATGTAGAGGTGTATGAACGTGAGTAGTGGAGCGGATTGCGAATATCCTTGACAGAGTATTTGAAAAATGCCATGTATACAAACAATAGAAGGAGGACATTTTATGATAAAACGGCGAAATGCATGGATTGCAAATTATGCTGGTATGCTGTCTTTGCTGTGTATGTTTATTGTAGGCTCCCTTGCATTGACAAGCGTGGGAGTATATGTATATAAAAATATTGTAGAAAATAATGCACAGAACTATCAGCTTCGTGTTTCTTTATCTTATGTAGCTACGAAGGTGCATCAATATGATACCAGTGGACAGATTTCTGTGGAAGAAGAAAATGGAATTCCTATATTGGTATTGCGAGAAAGTCTGGATAGTGGAAATTATCGTACTATGATATATTGCTATAAGGGAAAAATGCGAGAATTATTTCAAGAGGAAGGGCTTTCTTATTCTTTAGAAGATGGTATGGAAGTGATGGAGCTGGATCAGTTAAAATTAAAGCAGGATGGAAAACAGATTTTTGTAAAAGCAATAGAAAATGGGGAGCAGGAGCAATTAGTTTTAAATATTCGCAGCGAATAAGCAGCCTGTTCTTTGCAGTTAAATGTTACGCATTTGTAAATGTGTAGTGGAAGAAATAAAAATGGGAGGATGCAGATGGAAAAGAGGGAAAGACAATCGCAGCTTGCCAAGATGCCCTTATTGGAACTGGTTATAACCATTGGTATCTTTGCGATAATCAGTGTGTTTCTGCTAGAGCTGTTTTTAGCAGCAAATTCCCTGCAACAAAAGGCAAGAGATACGGGGAAAGCAACGATAATGTCTGAGGATATTGCAGAGAATATAAAAGGGGCAGAGAAAAAAGAAAAAGCCATAGGGGAACTTGGCTTTCAAACAAGATATGGAAAGTGGAATGAAATGAAGGGTGTGTATCCTATTGCGGAAATAAGGAAAGAAAAGCAAGAAGGAGATACGCAAATTTACATAAAATATTGCGATTCCAAATGGAAAGCGACCAAGCAAAAGAGTAGTTACAGCATTCTTCTTGTTCCTGCAAAAGCGAAGGTGAAGAATAAAACCATAGATACCTATGAAATATATGTATATCGATTAAAAGGCTATGTGTCTATGTTCCACCAAAAGAAAAACGTAGAATTGTTTCATATGCAGTTTTCGGACTATTATGAAAAAATGGAGGATTAGCATGAAAGAGAGAAAAGGATTGCTGTTAAGTGTAGGTACACCATCTATACTATTGGTTTTACTTGTGTTTGTGCTGTCTGTGTTTGCCTTGTTGTCTATTCGCGCATCTGCAAATGAGCAGAAATTAGCAGATAAAACAGCAAAATCCGTAAAAGAATATTATGCGGCAGATGCAAAGGCAGAGTATGCACTGGGCTATATAGACAGTGTGTTAGAAAGTGCAAAGATCTCTAATTTAAAAACGGAACTATTAAACATGAAAAATAGTAACGAAGAGAACTTAAAAGGACTAAAGGATTTAAAAGTCACAATAAAATCTTCTGGTGACTTTCAAGCAAAAAAGACACAAGAGGTAGTGGCAGAGGTAAGTTTTGCATTTCCAGTAAAAGAGAAAGAAACGTTGTGTGTGGCATTACAAGTATTGGCAGACAGAACTTATAAAATAACAGAATGGAAGGTTTCCATGGAAAAATTGGGTGAATATGACTCAAATTATGACGTAGAATTATGGGACGGACAGGTTGATGTAGAGGAGTGATAAAATGGTGTTTGAAGAAATGCTTTCCAGTGCGGTAAAACAAGAAGCATCGGATATATTTTTGGTAGTTGGGCAACCAGTATCCTTTAAGATAGACGGAGTAATTGAAAAGCAGGAAGAAGAGTCCTTAAAACCAGACCAGGTAAAAGAACTTGTGGATCAAATGTATGAAATGGCACAACGAGATACCAGTAACCGAAGAAATGGGGATGATGACTTTTCCATTTCTCTGGCAAGTGTAGGGCGTTTTCGTGTAAATATATTTAAACAGCGAGGAAGTTGGAGTGCAGTTCTTCGAGTAGTAGCATTTGATTTGCCAGACGTTTCTAAAATGGGAATTCCTCAGACTGTACTGGATTTGGGACAAAAAAAGAAGGGCATGATTTTGGTTACGGGGCCTGCGGGAAGTGGAAAAAGTACCACATTGGCATATATTATTGATCAGATTAACCGAACCAGAAATTGTCACATTCTGACATTGGAAGATCCGATTGAATTTTTGCACACCCATACAAAGAGTATCGTCAGTCAAAGAGAAATTGGAATTGACAGTAGCAATTATACAAGAGCATTGAAGGCAGCCTTGCGTGAAGCACCAGATGTAATTTTAATCGGAGAAATGCGGGATTTGGAAACCATAGAGATTGCCATGACAGCGGCAGAAACGGGACATTTAGTATTATCCAGTCTGCATACAGTTGGAGCAGCAAATACGATAGACCGTATTATTGATGTATTTCCACCAGAACAGCAACAGCAGATTCGGGTGCAGCTTGCAATGGTGTTACAATCTGTTGTGTCGCAACAATTGTTGCCTAGTAAAAGTGGGAAGATGGTTCCAGCATTTGAAATCATGCATGTAAATACTGCTATTCAAAATTTGATTCGGGATGGAAAGGTGCATCAGATTAGCTCTACTATTGCTACCCGCGCCAGTGAAGGCATGGTAAGCATGGATAAAAGTTTGCTAAATCTCTATCAAAGAGGAGAGATTGATGAATTGACGGTTTTGAGTAGTTGTCTAAATGTTGATGTGATGGAGAGAGAATTGAAGAATGTAAAATTATAATTTACTCTATATCGTGTATGATAAATGAAAGCGGAAATATCCAAAGTAATTCATGCATAAACATCCCTCCTGATAAAAACGGCTGTATGATTTTGTATGCGATAAAAGTAAATAATGGTGTTAGTCTAATATAGGGGCTAAAAAAATACTCTTAGCAGTAGTTTTCTTATAAAGAATGCATTATAATATATACTTGTAGACATTCTTTGTGAGAATAGGTAAAGCTCATAAAGGAACTTCTATTATGTTTACAGTAATTTTATATGTCAGGAAAAAAATCGCAAGCATGAGACAAAAAGGGAGGAAAATAAAGTGCGAAAAAAATGGCTATGTAAAGTATTGGCAGGAACAACAATTGTAGTATCTATCTTTGGACAGATTCCAGGAAGTCCAATTAATGCTGCAAAGAAACTTACGGTATCAGTAAAGAGTATCTCCATGAAGGTAGGAGATAAGAAACTTGTAAAAACAAACAAGAATGCAACATTTACCATCACAGGTAAAAAGGTTGTTTCATTAACGAACAAAAAGAAAAGACAGTGTACAGTTGTGGGGAAAAAAGTGGGAAACTGTACCTTAAAAATCAAAGCAGGAAAAACAGTTAAAACGATAAAAATTAAGATAACAAAGAAAAAGGTAGTAACAACCCCACAGCCTACAAAGCAGCCAGTGAGTACAGAAGTACCAACGGTAGCACCAACACAAACACCAGAGGTTACCTCTGGTGTTTGTGTTGAGATACCAGTGCGGAACCAACCGTTGCTCCAAAGACAATGGAACCAAGTAGCACTCCTTTGATAACAAATACGGAGGTACCAACGGTAGCACCAATACAAACCGTTGAACCAACTGCTACGGTAGCACCAACACAGACACCACAGATCACGAAGCAACCAACCGCAGAACCAACAGTAACACCAGTAATCAGTGCTACACCGATCGTTAGTGCAACACCAGTAGTAACGGGAGAGCCAGATACGATTTTGCCTGATACCACAGAGGTTACTTCGGAGGCAGCAAAGGTTGTCAATCAGTTTGGATATCATTTGTGGGAGAAAAATGAAGATAAGAATATGATGATTTCTCCATATAGTATAGCAGAAGCAATGACGATGCTTGGAAATGCAGCAGAAGGGGAAACAAAGCAAGAAATTTTACAGACCATGGGTATTACAGATTTAGAGCAGTGGAATAAACAAATGCAGGAACTACATAAAGTAGGCACAACAAGCGATGAACAACAATTGCATATTGCAAATAGCGTTTGGAAAAATGATTCGACATATTCCTTTGATAGTGAAATTCAGAAAAACTACATCGAAAAATTAAAAAATTGTTATGCCGCAGAAGAAAAGTCAATGGACTTTACAAATGGAAATCCAAAAGATCAGATTAACCAATGGGTATCCAAAAATACAAATGGAAATATTCCAAGTATTTTAGATGAAGATGTGGACAGTAGTACTTACAGCATATTGGCAAATACTGTTTATTTTGATGCAAAGTGGTGGAATGAATATTTTACATCAATGTTGACAAAAAGAGAGCAGTTTTATGGAAAAGAAAAAACTACGAATGTAGATATGATGGCTTCCGATGGATTTCAATATGTAAAATACCTAAAGAGAGATGGTATTCAAATGGTAGAACTTGATTTTAAGGGAGATCAGTTTGTTATGGATGTATTGTTATCCGCAGATGAAAAGCAAACTACGCAGGAAGCTTTTCAGGCCTTAACGGTAGAACAAAAAAATGCATTGTTTGATGGAATTAGTAAATTGGAAACTAGCCGTGTTAAGATGACTATGCCAAAATTTAAGTCCGAGTATAGTGCCAAGCATTTAAAAGGACAGTTGCAGAGTATGGGAATTAAGAAGGTGTTTGCAAAGGATAGTGCAAAACTTCCGGGTATACAGGGAAATAATAAAGAAAATGCTTATGTAGATACGGTATTGCATAAAACGGTTATAGATGTAAAAGAGGATGGTGTCAAAGCTTCCGCCGCAACGGTAGTACCAATCAAAGCGGGCTGTTCTCCAGAACAACCGAAATATATTGAGTATTCTGTAAATCGTTCATTTGTTTATGTCATACGTGATAAAAAGACAAATATGATTTATTTTATGGGTAGTATTGAACAATTAGATGCTACGAATCTAACCCAATAGAAAAATCATTTACTGGTTTTGAATATTATTAGTAAGATTGGCTTAGATAGGTTTAAAATAAGGATATATTTTAAGTTTTGCCTTTAGAGGTAAAGGCTAGAACTATAGCAACATAAAAAATAGAAACGCTTCTATATAATATGATAGATAGCGTTTCTATTTTTTTAGTATTCTATTTATTCGGCTGTTTCTGCATCTTCTGTTTCCTCTGAATCTGCATCAGGTACTTCATTATGTACAGCAGTAACAGTAACAACAACCGTTTCAGGGTCTGTAATCAACTTAATATCTGGGTTAGATGCGATTTCCAAATCTTTTACGCAGATGGTATCGCCAACTTTCATTTCCCCTACATCAATCTTAACCTTGTCAACCAATGCCTTTGGTAATGCCTTAAATGCAACCTCAGTAAGACTTTCCTGAAGAACACCCTGTTGTACCTTATCATGATTTAACAAAATGACTTCTGCAACAGAATGTACCATTTCATTGCTTACCAATGCCTGAAAATCAATGCTGTCGATTTTCTTTGTAAGTGGGTTGAAAACAATCTCTTTTACCAGTACATCGTAAGGTTTTCCGTCAACTTCCAACATGATCTGACTACCCTTGTTGTCTTTCTTTAAGAAAGTATCTACATCTTTTTGGTTCATCTTAACTGGAATGGATTGTTCGATTTCTCTACCAAACATATTTCCGATGACGTAACCTTCTCTTCTTAGTTTCTTTGCTTTGACATCCATGCTTCTTTTTTCAGCTTTTAAAGTATCCATTTTATCTCTTCCTCCAAAAAATCTGATTTGCTTAGCAGCCTTCAACAAAGAGGTTTTGTTAAGTATTAAGTTTTTGTTTACGTCTGTTAATATAGTCCCATTATTTCAAAATGTCAAGGGGTATTGTCGGAAAAAATGTGTTTTTTGTGTGAATTGTGTGTCATTAACCGGGCTGAACGGATACATTGCATCCGATAATTATGCGGATTCGATTTCGTAGGTAAATCCAGCATCCGTAATGGTTTTGAGGGTACCCTGGATGCTTTGTCCTTCCTCAGTCAGGTAGCCGGAAGCAAAAATGGAATCCACAATGCTCAGGAGTTTCTTTTCTTCTCCTTTAAAATAAACCTCTCGACCAGCGGCACAACGGATATCTGATTTTGGAACCATAAGTCTGGCAAGACAGAGAACCTTCAAACAGTATTCTGTGGTCAGACCAGAAGTGTTAGCATCTCCAAGAGGCGTTCCTTTAATAGGCAACAGAAAATTGATTGGAAGAGCTTCTGGCTGAATCTCTCTCAATTCCAAAAGCATATCTACGACATCTTCTTTACTTTCGCCCATACCTACAATGCCACCACTACAAATTTCAAATCCCAGTCGTTGCAGCATATGGATATTGTCTATACGTTGTTCAAAGGTATGTGTAGAGCAAATGTTGTGATAAAAGGCACGGCTACTGTTTAAGTTATGATTAATACGGTCAAGTCCGGCATCTTTAAGCATTTTTGCTTGCTTTTCGGTTAGAAATCCGATGGAACAGCAAAGATGTGTTCCGTGTTTTTTCATTTTGCGAATGCGGCGTGCCAGTTCCTCAATCTCCTGATCGGTGAATTTCATACCGCTTAAACCAATACAATGTCTTGACAAATGATGTTCATTGACGAAGTCGTTATTATGATATAATTTATTTTCATCGACCCATTTGTATTTTTCAATCTCTGCAGTGGAACGACAGGACTGCGCACAGTAAGCACAATCCTGCGAGCAGTTTCCGCTTCGTGCATTGGTCAGAATGTGGATGCTGACACGATTTCCCTTGTATTTATAACGTAATGCAGATGCACGGTCAATTAACTCTTGAAGCGCATCATCCGGTGTGTTTAAAATTGCAATAGCATCCTCTCTGGAAAGAGTAGGAGCAGTCTTTTTATCATCTATTATATTCATAATAATCCTCATTTCTGCGCATATAGTTTGCACTATAAGATATTTTATCATTT
>OLGE01004055.1_pt1 | contig 10959 bp, 10 predicted proteins | sample 1605151 | NCBI WGS metagenome assembly OLGE01 (sample SAMEA3888912, study PRJEB22519) | human gut metagenome | biome: human gut; feature: human-associated habitat; material: faeces | place: Denmark | collected 2010
TATTTAAAGAATTATTAAATGGTATTAAAAAATCTTTAAATATTTTAATTAATATATTTGGTATTATGACTTGTTTTTTAATTATAACTAAAATTATTACATTAAAATTAAATTTAAGTCCTTTTCCTTCAAGTATTTTATCAGGTTTATTAGAAATGACTACAGGTCTTAAAAGTATAACAAGTCTTAATATAACTGAAAAAACTAAACTTTTATTATCGACATTTTTTATATCTTTCGGAGGATTAAGCGTTCATGCTCAAATATTTAGCATGTTAGATAATTATAAAATAAATTATTATATATTTTTAATATCAAGACTTATTCATGCCTCATTAAGTGTCTTTATCTGTTTGTTTCTTTATAAATTATAAGGATAAATTATTTTAAATCCTAAATTATATTTTGAAATATTATTATAAAATTCTTCTTTAAAAGTATCATCATTTAACATTTCATCCAAGATAACTGTTTTAAAATATGGAACATCTATGATTAAATAATTATCTTCTTCTGTTATGCTAACGCATGAATTATTACATTCATTATCATAATTATTTAAAAAATTAACTTCCATATTATATGGTAAAACATATTTATAATCATTAAACTCTATTTCTTTAGCTAATAAATCTATTTTAAATATTGTTTTAGTATTATCTTTAAAAATTATTTCTTTACATATACTTGATGATGTACTACAATCAGTCATACTTTTATATCCTTTTGTTAACATTGTTTTATGAAAATCTTTATATAAATCATTTTTAAATTCTGTCACTTTCTTTTCTTCTAATTTTTGATTAGCAAAAGATCTTATTTCATTAACAACATTTAACATTCCCATAGCTATTATCATAAGAAGTGTAAAAGATATGATTAACTCTACAATAGTAATTCCTTTATTGTTTAACTTTTTCATATTACGCCTCACAGTCTACAGAAAAGTTTGTTGTATCTTTAGTATTTTCTGTTTTTGTTCTATATTTATATCCATCACTTCTACCTTCACATTTATTGTCATTTGTTGACATGCAAACAGTTTCAGGATTGCTCGTAAAACTATTTTTTCTATAAAAAGTACCCGTTACTTGTTCACAAGTATCACTAACATCACAAGGTATATCTGTATATTCGCTCCATGTATCATTTAGTTTTGTACGATACAAGACAGTTGCTGTTTCACAAAGATTTACATTATCATCATTTACTTCACATACTTTCTCACTAGTCCAAGGACCTATATTTATATATAATTGATTAACTTTTTCACACACACCCTCTTCTACATTACAGGGTTTAAAAGTGTAATTCCAATTACCATAAATATATTTATTACATTTTTTTGAATAAAAATTACTGTTAGCGTAGCCATAATCTGTTTTAATAATTAATCTATAAAGTTCATCATTACTGTTATAATTTGGAATATAACTAATATATTTAGCTAATTTTCCATCTGTAAAAACTGACTTTTTTATTTTTTCAGGATTATATGATGTTAAAATAAGCGTTTTTATATTAAACTTTTTAGCATTAATGCTACATTTATTTAAAAATTCATTACTAAAATTATAATTATTACAACTACCATTTTCAATTAAAGTAACATAGTTATTATTTAAAACATTTGTAAATAAATTATTTTTCGTTGCCGTATTTTCTTTTAAATACTTTAGATACATTACTCTTGTATAAAATAATGCATATTCTGTATCGATATTATTATAATAAAGTCTATTTTCATATTCTCCCACGCTTGGATAAAAATTTGAATACACCGCGATAAATAAAACAAGTATTGCTACACTTACAACCATTAATTCAGTTAACATAAAACCCTTATTATTTTTTTTCATAAAAAATTTCTCCTCAGTCACTTGATTATATTACAATATTATTATATAATATTTTTATAGTAAAAGTAAATAAAAAGAATAAAAGAGGAAGATATTATGAGAGAATTTGATTTTACAAGTACTCCGATTGTAAATATTGTAAATGACATTATTATTGATGCTGTTAACAAAAATGCCAGTGATATTCACTTTGATCCACATGAAAAATTTTTAAAAATTAGAGTTCGTGTCGATGGTGATTTACAAGATTATTCAATTGTAGATAACAAATATAAAAGAAATTTAGTAACTAGAGTAAAATTACTTTCAGGAATGAATATAACTGAATCAAGACTACCACAAGATGGTGCGATAAAGAGTAATATTAATGGGAAAGACTTAGACCTTCGTGTGTCTTGTTTGCCTACTAATTTAGGAGAAAAAGTTGTTATAAGAATTCTTGATTATACAATGAGTTTTGAAGGGCTTGAAAAATTAGGGTTTTCTAAAACAAATTATGAACATATATTAAAAATGATAGCTAATCCCAATGGAATTGTATTAATAACAGGTGCTACTGGTAGTGGTAAATCTACGACTGTTTATTCAATGCTTCAAAAACTTAATCGTGAAGAAACAAATATAATAACTGTTGAAGACCCAGTTGAAATGAACATTGAAGGTGTTAATCAAATTCAAGTTAATAGTGACATCGGTTTAACTTTTGCCAATGTTTTAAGATCTATCTTAAGACAAGACCCTAACATTATATTAATCGGAGAAATAAGAGATAGTGAAACTGCTAAAATAGCAATAAGAGCATCAATTACAGGACACTTAGTTTTATCAACACTTCATACAAATAACTCTTTAAATACAATAGAAAGACTTTTAGATATGGATGTTGAAAGATATTTGCTTTCTTCTTCATTAAAAGGAATTGTATCTCAAAGTTTGGCTAAAAGACTTTGTCCTCATTGTAAAAAACTTGTTCCTACAACAGACTGGGAAAAGCAAATATTTAAAAAATCTTTAGGTATTGAAGTTAATGAAACATATAAAGCTGTTGGATGTGATAAATGTCATAAAGGTTATAAAGGAAGAATAGCTATTCAAGAAGTGTTATATATTACTGAAGAAATAAGAAATGCAATAAATGAGGGAAAACCTCGTGAAGATTTACATAGAATGATTTATAAACAAGGTACTTTAACTATTTTCCAAGATGGAATGATGAAAGTACTTGATGGAATCACAACAATTGAAGAAATATTTAGAATAGTTGATGAAGATGATGATATCTATAGTGAAGTTAAAGTTAAAAAACTTGAAGAAGAACAACCTATAGAACAAAAAATCACTAAAATAGATAGAATACCTTTAGAAGAACAAAATGAAGAAGTTATTAAAAAACCTGAAGTCATTAATAATGAAACACTTGAAAAAGAAAAAAACAATAATAATGACTTTAATTTAGATGACTTTATTAATCAAGATAATGAAAAAGAAAATAAAGATGATGATTTTACACAAGATTTAATTAATTTAATAAATAATAATTAAAGGTCAAGACTCTTCTTGACCTTTAATATTTATTAAGATATTCGTTATATCCTCCTAAACAATTAACAACTTTATACCCTTTATTTGCAAGACTTTTACAAACACTTGCACTTTGAAAACCTTTACTACAATAAATATAATAAGTTTCATCTTGTTTTAAATAATCATCAGGATTAATAAGTAAAAAATTCATAGGAATATTTTTAGAAGTTGGTATAGATCCTAATTTATATAAATAATTATCCCTTATATCTATTATATTAATACGCCCTATCATTTTTTTTAAATCACTAGTTGGTATACTTGAAAGCATAACCTTCCCTCCTGATTTATTATATGAAAATATACTTTATTTAATAATTATATATATAACGAAAAAACAACCTTAAAAGTTGTTTTTAAATTTTTCTATTTCATTGACACACTATTATTTAATAATATAACGCCATATATAAATAAGACATCTTTATCTTTAAAATCTATATAATTTTTTAATATTTTTGGTGAAATATATCTTGTATCTACAACAGTTATTTTCTTATAACCATTAATAAATAATGGTATTAAACTACTTCCATAAGAATCTCTAAACACAATTAATTCTTTAGAAGATGTACTATTTTCATTTACAATATCAATTAAAGATACTGCACCAGATAAATAAACATCATACTTATCTAAAGATGATAATTTATTTAAATTATAAACACTTTCTTTTTTAGATGTTTCATAATTATATGTATAACTATTATTAATAACATCATTTGTTAATATTTTTATATAATCTTCTCCTGTTTTAACTGGTAATTGATAATAATAAACTCCTTTAAACATATCAAGTGTTTTTACATCATAACTAGAAATGCTAAAATCCATATTTTCAGCAAAATAATTTGCTATTTTTTCTAAAGACTCCTGTTTCCAATGTGTATCTGTTTTATAATAATCTTCTAAAGTTAACAAAGGGAATATATTTATATAATTTAATGAAGATAATCTATCTTTCATAATTTGTTGTAATTTATCATAATCAAGTTTTAAATTATTTTTATTTATAAAATAATTCTTATCTGGTATTATTGAATAATATATATTATTTGTTTCATCTAAATAATTAGTTTTTATATAATTAATTTTATTAGTTACTCTAACAATAGACTTTTCATTTAAAGGATATATATTAGATACAATATAATCGTTATATAAATATAAATTATTATAATTAGCTTTTGTTTTAAGTTCAATTTTAGCTTTTAATAATCTAAACTCATCTCTTTTTATAAATTGATCTGTTGTATATTTATCAAATTTTTCAAAAAATGATTTATCTAATAAAGTAGTTAATGTTAATTTAGGAAATTGTTCTAGTTTTCTTCTTTCACTTATGGATATTTCGTTATCTTTAGTAAATATATTAATAAACATAATACCTATAATTAAAACTAAAAATACAACACTTACAATAATATTTTTTATTTTATCATTCATAAAAGACCTCCTTAAAACCTAAAATATAAAAATGGATTATAAGAACTATCTATTAAATATGCTGTTACAAGAAGAAGTAATATTACTAAAAATATTGGTTCTAAAACATTTATAATTTTATTTAAACATTTACTTTTCTTTAATTTTTCGATTATATTTTTAAATAAAGGCGTTGCTCCGAAAATTGCTATAATTAAAACTATTAAATAACTCTTTAAATAATAAATTGTATAATTATTTATAAATACCTCTTTATTTAATCCAAATAAACCTTTTATATTGAAAAATGCTTCATTTATACTTCCGGCGTTAAACATTATAAAACTAATCATAATAATAAATAAAACATAGATATTTCTTAAAACTTTAGGTAATTTAGAAATATATTTACTTAACCATAATTTTTCTATTACAAGAAAAACTCCGATAAATAATCCCCATAGAATAAAATTATATGCTGCACCATGCCATATCCCTGTAAGAAACCAGACAATTAAAATATTTCTAACTAATTTAAGTGTTCCTTTTCTACTTCCTCCAAGAGGAATATATACATAATCTTTAAACCATGAACTTAAAGATATATGCCATCTACGCCAAAATTCTGTTATACTTTTAGAAATAAATGGATAATTAAAGTTTTCTAAAAAAGTAAAACCAAACATTTTTCCAAGACCAATAGCCATATCACTATAAGCAGAAAAATCAAAATAAACTTGTAACATATAACTTATTGCAAAAATCCAATAAAATAAAACACTTCTTTCATCAACTAAACTAAACTTGGTACACAATTCTCCAAGCATATTAGCTATAAGTACTTTTTTAGCTAGTCCAATTATAAACCTTCTTACTCCTAAAGAAAACTTTTCAATTGTTTCATCTCTATTATCTAATTCATCACAAATTGTTTCATATCTAACAATAGGACCTGCGATTAACTGAGGGAATAAAGACACATAAGTTGCTAATTTTAAAATATTTTTTTGGACTTTTACTTTTCCTCGATAAACATCTATTACATAACTAAGTATTTGAAAAGTATAAAAAGATATTCCTATAGGAAGTGCAATATTCAAAAAACTAATATTGGTTTTAAATATTGAATTAATCGTGCCAATAAAAAGATCTGTATATTTAAATACACAAAGAAGCCCGATATGTATAATTATGGTTATTAAAAAAATTTCTTTACTTTTATATTTATCTATTAATAAAGCACCAAAATACGCTACAAGAATCTCTACTAACATTAAAATAACATATTTAGGTTCACCATACATATAAAAAATAATAGAAAATATAAGTAAAATATAATTTCTATATTTTTTAGGTGTTATAAAATATAATATTATTATCGTAGGTAAAAAATAATATAAAAAACTTATACTTGTAAATAACATAATTTCCTCCTTATAAATAAAGCACCAAATAAATGGTGTTTTATTTTTTAATTAGCTAATAATTCATCTGGTAATTCTATATTATTGCTTTTAGTAAGTTCCTTACCTATATTATTATTAACATATTTTTTAAAATTATTATATACAGATGTAGCCCATTCTTCATTTGTCATAACTAGGAAAATAATATTTCCACTATTTGTTATATATAACTTATCAGCACTAACACAAATCCACATATCCATATCAATATTATCTAACATTTCTTGTTTCATTTTTTCTACATTAGCACCATCTTTAACTTTAACAACTGACAATAAATACGCTTGTGATGTCATAGTTGGAATAGAAACAACTAATGCTTCGACATCTTTATTAGATTGTAACCCTGTATAAGCAGTTACTTCATCTTCATTTTTAACATCAATTACAGATGTAGCAAGTTCTGGTAAATCTACTTGCTTATAAATAGTTTTAATCATACTTTTAATATCGCTTACACTGTTAATTGTACCTGTTGGTTTTTTATTATTAAATAAAAATAATACTACTCCTACTAACACTACTAATACTAAAATAGATATAAAAACTAATTTTTGTTTATCTTCTTTCATTACTTATCCTCACTTTCTTTATTATATTTCTATTATATCAAAAAAAAATAATATTTCCAATATTTTTTTTATAATTGCATAATAAAAAGGCCTATAACCTTTTTATTTCGTTTTCTTTACTTATAATAACATTATTATCCAATGACTTTGGTGTATAATTAATTATATTTTGTTTTTTTAATAAATCATATATTGTAGGAGCCCCAATAAAACTAAAAATAGCCACCCAAATTCCACTTATTGTATCTAAATTATAAAATGTTTTAGAAAAGAAAACACCAAATGTTAAAGATAAAATTATATTAATTAACCATATTTGACATTTACTTTTAACTATTGTAGTTAATTTTATTTTTTGAATCAAAGCCATTAAAACAACAGATAATACTGCACTTATAGATAAAAGATCTAATAACTTATCTGGGATAAATCCTTCCATAAACCTCCTTATTTTATAGGTATGTTATCTAATTTCTTTATTAAATCTTCAATAATATCACAACATTCAAGTTTCTTATACACTTCATACATATCTATAATATTTTGTTTTTCATATATACTTATTTCTTTTTTTTCAATTAATAAATTATATTGTTGTATTATATTAGATTTTAACATAACAATAACACCCTTATTAGTGGCATCAAGTGTTTTTTTATAATTTTTTATAGTTTTTACAAAATATGTTAAAAATGAAAATATTAATCCAAATAAAACCTCTATCCAATACTTTAATATAAACTCTATAATAATAACCACCTCTAGTATATATTATGAAATATTAAATATATTGAATAGAATAAGTATAATAAAAAATATAGCTAAATTAATAGCTACATTTATTTTATTCGTTTGTTACTACCATACGTGTTGATACACTAGAATCTGATCCTCCAGAATATATGAAAACTGAAAATAATCCTGCAAAAGTAGTATTATTATAATATCCACCACGATCTAACCAATAATATGAAGAAGAAGAAGAAAAATTTGATAAATTGTCATTATACCATCTAGAAGTTTCCGTTAAGGCATGACCTTGATAAGTAGTAGTTGTATAATTATTATAATATTTTTCATTTGGTAAACTTGAAAAACTTGAGGAATTTATTGTTTTATTATATATTCCCATAACATATTCAAGGGCACCGCCGGACATATCATATATTCCATAAATATTACCTGTAGTTGAAGCGCTCATTCCTAAAACCGTATCATATGTATTAGTCACTGAACTAGTAGAAGAAGTACCTGGTGCTGCACCTATTCCAGTTGTATAAGCACTATTATTATTTATTCCTACTTCTACACAGGCATTACTACCTGAGCATCTTCCATATATACTTTGGGTTAAGTATGCTACTGCTCCCCATTCATTATTTTTGCTCATGTGAGTATCTACTTCACTACTTACAAAACCAAAACTATTATTAGGTTGTTCCATGCTTCTTGAAGCATAAAAGAAACTACTTACTGTTTGCCTTCTTAATGATGTTACATTTGGTTTTACTGCTATATTACTTACATTACATGTTTCGTTAGTACATGCGCTTACAAGTGTTCCCCCTACTTCAAACTTACCATACCAAAAGCCACTTAACTGTTTGGTTCCAAAAGTAAACGCGTCAAGTGCAGATTCGTTTTGTTTTACAAATGTTACATCTATCGCATTAGGTAAGGCTTGTGTTCCTCCATTGTAATTACTTGGTGTTACGGCATTAAACCTTGGTATCCATACCCACATTGTAGTTATATCATCCATTGATATTGGTGTACCAACATTTGCATTTAAATAAGTTTGTCTATTTGTATCTTTTACTGTTACTGCATTAGCCCAAATATGATTTTCATAATTATACCATCTGTTTTCCATGGTTTTATTTTTAACATCTGCTTTTTTCCATACTTTGGCTGTTTCATCATAATATACTGGAATCATATTACTTGCTAAAACTGGTGCATTAGCATTACTTGTATCTTCATTTTTAGAAAGCGATAATTTATATGGATTAGAGCTTGTTCCATCTCCTTCAGTAATTTGAACTTCTGGTTTTAAATATAATACTGGTCTAGTAGAAAAAGAATTATTAATAGAACTTGCTATACCATGAACTTGACCGTTATTTAAAATATAATAAACAGATGTATTAGCTGTGCTTGAATTAGCATATTGATTTAACAACCATTCATTTGCTTTTATGTTGTATAGCCAGTTTGTAGAATTACAACCAATTATTCCTTTTGTAGTATCTGAATTATATAATAATTTGTCTTCACAGTTTTCTGTAGCATAACCATAATCGCTTGCAGTCATAAGAGCGACCTTTCCTATCCAGTTTGTAGGATTAGTTTTAAAGAAATATGTTCCACTTCCACTTATTTTTCTTTCAAAATCATATATAGTAATTGGTGTTGGAGTTATAACATCTTTATATCCACCTAAATAATACTTGACATCATCTACCATGTCTATTGAATTATCATTTGTCAATGAATTATAATATGTGGCATTTAGATATTTCATAAGTGTTGCACCCGTCCAGTTATTATAACTTGATGTTGATGCTACTTGGGTTGTATTCCATTGATAATTTCCAATACTTTGATTTTTTATTAATTTAATCCTGTTTTCAATATTTCCTGTTCCATCATCTGTTGGGAATACTCCAAGTATTCTCCATACTTCATTATTAAATGTTACATAATTTTTAGGACTTGCTCCACGATATCTATATTCTGTTATATCTTCATTAGTTCCTATTTGAAGTGTTGAATCTTTTGCATGTGTTATTGTATATAGTCCACTGTTATCTTTATTATCTGTTAATTTTATAAGAGTATCTGCTCCTGTTGGTACTTTATTTACATTTTGTATTCCATTTATTTTTAATGCTAAAAATATTTTTTGTCCCACTAATGCTTCTTTTGCTTCATCTTCTAAGTTCCCAAAATCTAACCATAATCTTAATTTATAATTAACTGTATCTTCGACATCTAATGTTACTTTGTCTATTAGTCTATTTACATCTTTTAAATTTACGATTATTTCTTTACTATTATTTTTTAATAATCCTACTTTTATATATTTTTCATCTAATATTGTCCCTGTATAACTTGAATTAGGTTTATCTACTAATGATATTTCATAATCTGTTATTGTATCTCCTGTATTTTTTATTGTAAATTCATAATATTCTTCTTGGGCCATTCCTTCATAATCTGTTAATTCTTGTAAATTATCTAAAACTAGTCCATTTGTACTTTCTGTTAATATAAAATTTACTACTCCTGTTTTTATAACTTGACTTTTTCCAGCGTTAATTGTATTTTCATATATTGCAAAAGTTATCCCTGTTACTAAAGATACAACCCCGATTAATGTTAAAATAATTAATATTTTTATTCCTTTTTTCTCTTTCATAAGCATCTATCCTATCCTATAAGATAATTATATAAAATTATAAAATCTTAGTCAATATTTAAGCACAAAAAAACTCTTTAAAAAAGAGTTATATTCGCATATCTGGTGGCTCCAGCGGGATTCGAACCAGCGACACACGGATTTTCAGTCCGTTGCTCTACCAACTGAGCTATGAAGCCATATATGGCGGTTCCGACGGGACTTGAACCCGCGATCTTCTGCGTGACAGGCAGACGTGATAACCACTACACCACGGAACCATGGTTGCGGGGACAGGATTTGAACCTATGACCTTCGGGTTATGAGCCCGACGAGCTACCAAGCTGCTCCACCCCGCGATAAAATATATATAATGGCGGAGGAAAAGGGATTCGAACCCCTGCGCCGTCTCCGACCTCCCGGTTTTCAAGACCGGTCCCTTCAACCAGACTTGGGTATTCCTCCATAAAAGATGGTGCCTAAGGCCGGACTTGAACCGGCACGTGGGATTAACCACGCAGGATTTTAAGTCCTGTGCGTCTACCTATTCCGCCACTCAGGCAAAAAAAATGGTGTCCCGCTGGAGATTCGAACTCCAGACCCTTTGATTAAAAGTCAAATGCTCTACCAACTGAGCTAGCGGAACGTAATAC
>OLGE01004062.1_pt1 | contig 10947 bp, 11 predicted proteins | sample 1605151 | NCBI WGS metagenome assembly OLGE01 (sample SAMEA3888912, study PRJEB22519) | human gut metagenome | biome: human gut; feature: human-associated habitat; material: faeces | place: Denmark | collected 2010
AAGAGTGGGAAGAATGAGCAACAAACAGGCGCATACCATATCAGTTACAAATTTGCGCGTGTACTCCTTCAGCGCCTTCGGGTAGTACATGCCTACGAACAACTCGGCTTCGGACTTGGGAATTCCCTTATAGAGCGCATACTATGACTCAGAGGAAAGGGGAACAAGGACAGCATCCACGACAATGCTCTTCATCTTCTCCTCATCGCGAATGGCATTGTTGTCGGCAACGATGCTACTCATCATTCTTCATCCCATCCCGCTCACATTCATCAATTGCTCCACAATCCATCCTTTGTCTATTTCCACGAAACACTTCTTCAAGAAAGAAACCAATCCGGGTGATTCAATGTCATGTTCATCAAATGGCAGCATATGATATCTTCTCCTTGTGGGTAGATCATAAGTCTTATATCCAATGTACGGTGTAACTCCCATCATTTCAAGCAAAGCAATCCCAAGTGACCACACATCACTCTTCATCTTATACATGTCTTTCAATACTACTGGGGCAAAACCACGAAAACCATCACAATCCATCTTCTTAATGGAATAACACTCTGCTTGTGTCATTAGTCCATAGTAACCCAGTTTCAACACACCATCTTCAGTCAGAAACAGATTCACTGGCCTCACGTCCTATTCACTCATTCTTACTTCAGAGAGCTTACTCCATGCATGATGCCTCTCTCATGAAGATAGCTCAATCCCAATAAACAACCACGAGCGATTTCACGCAATTGCTCCTCAGTCATGTAATCCTTATGCTTCAAGAATTGTGAGAGAGAATAGCAATCACAATTCTCCATTACAATCTATTCTATCAACTCTGGAAGGAATCACTACCCACAACTCCTCATCCTTCTTCACAACATCTATATACCTCACAAGATGTTCATTGCTGCATTCTTTCAGTTGTGGAAAGCGTGATTCGATTCCCTTCACATCCAATCCATTCTTCACTCTTGCCATCAATACAATCTCATTTGTAGTTCTATTGCGTGCTTTGTACTCATCAAACCACTCTCTATGCTTCATTCCCTCAGTTTGTTTCATACCCTTCATCCTGCTTCTCCAACAACTCATAATCGCCTATCTTAGTCAGACCGCTCATTAGTGCTTCACTGGATAGTGTATTCTGATTCTCCAACACACAACTCCGTTTTGTCAACAAACAAATCATCTGTCGTTCATTACTGAAATCAACTCAACAGGCTATACTCCTTTTCACAGAGATTCTGCAGTATATGCATTCTTCACCAGCTTCGGCTTCCTCATCACCTCCCTCGATCGCTTACTCCTCCTCCGTCAACTTCTGCACCTTCACTACTTCAAACAACAACCCCAGTCGGTACATCGTCCGATCGTTCTTCCCGCATATCGTGAAGCAATCCAATAGCAACGCACCACTCGACACGGTATTGGAGACGGGTTGGTCGAACAATCAGCACCCCATGCTGCGGCTGTTGTCCATGACACTGAGTGGCACAGCGAACACCTCCCAATGCGGCAACCGCGGGAATGCGCATGGAGTGGCGGAGGATGACTCACCCCAGCGAACCTCGCCTCTGCACAGCTCGTTCGAGTGGTCGCCCAGCAGTCCTCGCGCCGCACCAGCCCGTCGACCTTCTCCAGCCAGCGCTTCTGCCGCCAGATGGCCGCCAGATCGCCGTCTGCTGGGCGTGCGCCACACACGGTCTCCTGCAGCCCTGACGCAGACACGGACGGATCGCCCTGCTCACGACGCTCGCCTTGGCGGACAGCCCGTCACTGGGGTCCGCGTCGTGCTCCTGCTTCGGACCGTCAGCGCCGTCTGTCGATCGCCACACTCTGTCCCTTCCCATTCTCCTCGCGGATGAAAGGACACGCGTTGAAGCAGTCAAACGCCATGGTGATTTCGCCGTCTTGTCCTCCACCGCAGGATGCTCCTCCTTCAGCGTCTGGAACAGCGTCTGGAACAGCGAGACAGCCCTCGTTCGCGGCGACGGAGAGCGGCGACACGCCCAGGCGGTGGGGACAAGGCGGAGTCCAGCAGGGAGAAGAGACTGGATCGGCTTCTCGTGCGCCTTCAGCTCTGACCACTGCGGCAGGAACAGAGCGCACATCACGTCCAGTGCAGATCCACTCATGGCTTGAATGCTACTGATGGGATCATGCTGTTCTAAGACTGAGGAGAGAGAATGAAGGATACTGGGATGCATTGGACAGGTCTGCTTCGCATCAACCACCATCTCATCGGGAAGGGCGTAGATTCACACCAGCATCATGATTCCGAAATGGGAATCGGTGAGAATGCTGTAGCCTCCAGAATCACACTCCACAAACACAGGGAAGGCATTTCCAAAGACCAAATCAACCTTCTGACTGCAGGGATGAATACGAAAGAGAGAAACGATGTTCCTCTGTTGGACTGCGCTGAATGGGACTGTACAAGCAGTTTCTGGGCAAAGCGGCATGGAAATCGATTCATCCCTCTCCAATAGTTGATTGAATGCATTCTAAAACGGTAAAAGGGGAACAATGAACAAACTGGATGCCACTCTCGAGAAGAAGGTTATGCTGCATTCCTTTCTTCACAGCCTCCATTATAGAGATTGAAATTGAAATGGTACAGCCATAGGGTAACGGATTCGGGAAATGGGCACAAGGTGGATGCTTTGGAGCTCACAAGCATTCCTTACAACTTGAAAATGCAGGTTCATACACTAAGAACAGTCCTACTCGTATTTGACACTCTGGTAAAGGAATTGTGTGATTTGGAGAAGACAGCACTCACGATGGGAGAAGGAGTACATGAAGCTATCCTGAGAATCACAAACGCTTCAAGAGTGTTTCATCCTATCCCTGCCGTTTTCTTCTCACATACACCATTTGTCTCTTGCTTTTGTATTGCATCCTGTAGACGAAGTAGTCCTTTATCCATTCGTACTCACAGTTGTGAATCTTGCTTCTTCATTACTTAGAAAACCAAAGAAGAAGACCAAGTGGTCTCATCGAAAGGATCTCACACTTGTGGGAGTCAACATGAATTGTACTGAACAAACAACCCTTGTCCAGGAATGAATGAGAGGATAAACACCCAATTGCCATTTCATCAATACCCGAACACGTAGGAGTAAATGTCATCATACTTGCTTCCAACGGAGACTCTCAATTCCACTCAGGGGAGGACACATTCCACGCACCGTATCGCAAGATGTGAACGATGAAACGCTGTGATTGTCGCATTCCAGAAATACGTAACCCTTGTTCTCAAGAATGTACAATTCCAACCCTATAGGCGTATATGTGCAGAAGACGAGTGTTATGAATCCGTAAGCAAAACGAGTCCTCGATGAACCCTAGAACCCCCATTATCGTCCACACCGTGCAGGAACCCATGATTCCCAGCAGGGGCCAGAATATGGGACAGAAGAAGAGCCGCTTTGGAGGAAGAACGCTGTGCATTGCGATTTCGACTCTTCTGTTTGTGGCTGTTGGTCTGATTCTCGTGTTTGCATTCGTCAGAGATCCCGTTTCTCGAGAGGCCAAAGAGACCTTCCAAATGCTGAAGGAGTGCTTGAATGATACTACTAATGAGGGAGTTAGTGATTCCCGATGGTGAATGCAACGACATCGACAGTACTGTGTTTGATCTTGGAGCGTTTCGGAAACTCGAACGCCTTTCTGTCGGCTCGTTCTCACTGGGTTCCATTCTCACTGTGCGGATTCGCAATCTGAAGAGGTTGGAGAGCCTCGTGTTCAAGGAGGAGAGTTTTACGAGAAAGAATGGCGAGCTGCACATCGAGAACTGCGTGGCACTGAAGACGCTGAGCATCCTCCAAGGGTCGTTCCATTTCTTCAGCGCCCTTTCCCTGAAGAGCCTTCCCTCGCTGGAGACGCTGTACATCGGTGCTGGGTGTTTCACGGAGGTCGAGCACTTCACGCTCTCCTCGCTTCCCCATCTCAGGAGCGTGTCCTTCGGAGAGAGCAGTTTCATTCGCAAAGCCGGCGAGCTGCGCGTCGAGAACTGCCAGTCCCTGGAGGAATTGACCGTTCGGGACAAGGCGTTCGGCGCCTTCACTCGCCTCCACCTCGCCAGGCTGCCCGCGCTGCAGCGACTGACCATCGGCGCGGACTGCTTCGCCGACGTGCGGGACTTGGCTCTCGCCCAGCTCGACTCCCTGCGGAGCGTGGTGGTGGGGACGAACAGCTTCGCCCACGCCGCCGGCGCCTTCTCGCTCGTCGCCTCCAGCGTTCAGGAGCTGCTCATTGGCGATGGTGCCTTCGCCGCCTTCACGTCGCTTCATCTCACCGCTCTGCCCGCGCTGAAGAGCATCGCGATTGGTGCGCACTCCTTCGCCAACGTGACGCGACTCGATCTGAACAGTCTGCCCGTCCTGAAGAGCATCACAATCGGTTCACACAGCTTCATCAACACGGAGCAGTTCAGCGTGAACGGTCTGCCCGCGCTGAAGAGTCTGACGATCGGCGCGAGCAGCTTCGCGCAGGGCAGCGGCGAGTTCCGCCTGACGCACTGCGACGCGATGACGGACCTGAGCGTCGGCGACGGAGTCATGTCCAACTTCACATTCGATTTGAGCGGCACGCTGTTCCTGGAGAGGGTGGCGTTCGGCGCGGACTGCTTCCAGAGGGCGCAGGCCCTGGACCTGACCCGCCGGACGGAGCTGAAGAACCTGACGTTCGGCGACCACTCCTTCCTGGAGGCGAAGGCGCTGGTGCTGGAGGGCGTGGAGTCGCTGGAGGAGCTGTACGTGGGCCGCCTCGCCTTCCAGCCTGCCGCGCGGTTCGAGCTCACGAGCGCGGTCTCCCTGCGGCGCCTCACGCTGAAGGAGGGCTCGTTCCGGAACACGACGGCAGTGACCCTCTCGGACATGCCCGCGCTGCAGTCCGTGTGGGTGGGCGCCGGGAGCTTCTCTGCTGCGGAGGGCAGTTTCGCCGTGTCGAACTGTGCGTCGCTGAAGCGGCTGACGGCGGAGGTCGGGAGCTTCAAGCACTTCAAGCGCTTCCAGCTGGCGAAGCTGCCCGCGCTGGAGACGCTGCGCATCGACGCGGACTGCTTCACGCAGGCCACCCGACTGACGCTGGAGGGCCTGGGCCGGCTGGAGACGGCGGAGTTCGGTTCCAAGAGCTTCAGCGCCGCAGACGGGGACGTGGCGCGGATCGTGAACTGCACGGCGCTGAAGACGCTGGCGTTTGATTCCGAGTCGTGCCGGATGTTCAGGGCGGTGGAGCTGCAGGAGCTGCCGTCCCTGGAGACGCTGACGTTCGTCGACTCGTTCTATAGCGCGAAGGAGCTGAAGGTGGAGAACATGGACAAGCTGGTCTCGCTGGGCGTCTATGGCAACTCCTTCTATGGTGTTCCCAGTGCCTTGACCGTGAGGAACTGTCCGCGATTGAGAGAGCTGGACACCGACGCCTTCAAGTACGGAAAGCAGCTGACGATCAAGGACACGCCGCTGCTGCAGAGCGCTTCCTTCGGCTCGAAGTGCTTCCAGAGCGCGAACCGCCTGGTGCTGCGGGACCTGCCTGCGCTGGTCAACGTGACCGTCGGCTCGGAATCCTTCCAGAGCACGGGCACTTTCGCCGTGGTGAACTGCACCGCGTTGAAGTCCCTGGCTGTCGGGTATAACTCGCTGGTCTCCACGGAGGACTTCAGGCTGGAGGACGTGCCGGCGCTGGAGACGATTCGCATCAGCAGCGACTGCTTCCACAGCGTGGAGTCCTTCGTGCTGGAGGGGCTGCAGAACCTGGTGCGCCTGACGGTGGGCCTGGAGTCCTTCACCCGGGCGAATGACGCGCACTTCGCGGTGAGGAACTGTTCGCGCCTGGAGGTGGTGGAGATCGGCAACAAATCCTTCAAGGGCTTCCACGTGGACGCCTTCGAGGGCCTGCCGTCGCTGCGCGAGTTCACGGTGGGCCGCGCGTGCTTCATGATGCAGGGCGCGCTGGCGTTCGAGGGCTACGCGCAGCTGGAGACGATCAAGATGGGCGAGGACTCCTTCCAGGACTTCTCGTCGTTCACGCTGAAGGACTGTCCGAAGGTGAAGGAGCTGGCGTTCTACCCGTCGGCGTTCCGCATGGCGACGAACTTCACGGTGCAGGGCAACGCGCAGCTGGAGGTCGTGGAGGTGGGCAGCCGCGCCTTCGGATCGGTTCGCTCGTTCGTGCTGGAGAACAACCCGGCGCTGCGCGAGCTGGCCATCTACTACGACTCCTTCCACCACGTGCAGGAGGTGAGACTGGAGGGCCTGAGCCGTCTGGAGACCGTGGAGGTGGGCGAGAACTCCTTCACGCACACAAACGGCACGCTGGTGGTGAGGGACTGCGAGAGGCTGCGAGAGCTGAAGGTCGGGGCAGGGTCCTTCGAGCTCTTCACCACGCTCGAGCTGTCGGGTCTGGACGCGCTGCAGACGCTGGAGCTGGGCGACGTGGAGAGGGAGAGCGGGACCTTTGCCGCCGCGGCGCTGGAGCTGAAGGGTGGTTCTGGCGGGAGAGAGTGAGGAGTAGACTTGCCGAAGCTGCAGTCGCTGGCGTTGGGCGGCGCGGCGTTCCAGCAGTCGAGGCATGTGGCGTTGCAGAGTGCGCGACGAGGAGGAGAGTGATGAATAGACCTGCCTGCGCTGACGTCCATTCGGCTCGGCAAGGACGCGTTGGCCTTCGCGGATCACGACGCCTCCGAGCTGGTTCTGCAGAGTGGGTGTGTAATGGAAATGTGAGGCGTAGACATGCCCGAGCTGACCTCGCTCACGACTTACATGAGTGGAGACTCCAAGTCCTTCGTGTATCCCCGTGTCCTTGACCTTCAGCGTGGGTGGTGGTTGCATCCTCTCACCGCTAGACATGCCGAAGCTGGCGACGGTGACGCTCTCCCCGTCCGCCTTCAAGCACCGCACCTCCGTCGTGAAGGAAGGTGTGTGTTCGCTCGTTCCCTCACGGTGTAGACATTGGCGCGCTGGAGAAGTACTTTGAAGAATCCTAGTTTGTGGTGTGTTTGTTTCTGAGATGTGTCGAACAAATACCTCACAATGATTGTTCATGGGCTGTCTTTGCTGGTGAGGATGCTCAGGTTCATGGCGAACAGCGTCAGGAAGCTCTGGTGGTGTGAATGGATCCTGTCGATGTCGTGGAGGGAAATGGACGTCTCACTTGGCGGGAATGGCTGGAGGGTGTGCACCCCTCCTTGCTCGTGGTTTGGACACTGCACGTACTTCGTCTATGCGTGAGGGAGAGAAAAGGAGTGCACGTCGAATTGCGGGTGTGGAGCGATTGGCTGGACTGATGGTACTCTTCAGAGGGATTGACAGGAAATGTGTCGCATCTACAGGATTGACTGGAGAACTGGAAGAGTCCTTGCAGTTGTCCCATCACTCCATGACCGAAGGATCCGTACGTGCACGTGATGGTGTTGAAGAGTGGGGTGTGGTGCTTCTTCGGTGAGGAGTATATGGTGGAGAGGGTGCGAAGGGGATGAATGCGTTGTTCCAGTGGCTCGTTCACGGGGAAGTGGAGGATATCAATGACTCGAACAGTTTGCATCATAACGGGCACACGATAGACAACAACAAAGAGGAATTGGTACACAGGAAGAAGCAAGTCAGGTTTAGGGTCAGGGATACTGCAGTTGCAGTTCTGGAGTGGTAGAAGAACTCGCAATCACAGAACTCTGGAATACTACAAAGCAAGGAATAGGACACACACGATTGAACGGAACATCTCACTTCCAACTCGTTAGGTTATAGAAAAGGCATTCATGAAGCAGGAACACTCCATCACGGAAGGATACGTGTTGCCGCCATCCCATTCAACAGTACTGAACTCCATGAACAAGGAATGATGCATGGATAAGAGAAATGTGTCAGATTCAGAATGAATGAAGGGGTTGACGAAAATAGGGACGCTTTCAGCCAATTCCTGTTTTGCCTCATTTCTCGCTTGTAACGCTGAGTTGGTTTCTTCTTTTCTTCGGAGAATCACGGGATTGTCAAATTGCTTTCATCTAGAAGTTCCAATGCCTCCCTAGTCGATTCTTCTTCTTTTGATATTTCTATTCCGATGGTGAGTTGTGTTCACTGTATGAAACGGATATGCGGAGTGCTGACATGGTAATCCACTCTCTACACTGTTTTGGTGTCTTATCTGATGGAATGAATGCTACTTGATTGCCTGAATGCGTGCTGAGGAGAAGGCATTGTGGATGTGCTCTTTGGTGTATTCGTACCCTATGAGCATTTTGACTAGCTCTTTGAAGCGTGTATGGGTTATCATTTCCATAAGTCACTTGCATTGGCTGTAGCTGGAGAAGAAAGGCGTGTGTCCCATTTGAAGGTCATTTCGAGTATTTCTGGAGAGTATCTATTCTTTACTGCTGTTCTTGAAGCGATGGTCTTGTCATTTCACTTGCATCTCGTATCACTGATTCTTCGGCAGTACCATGGTGATTGATGATGAGAAGAAGCTGTGTTGTTGAATGCGCATCGTGAGTGACACGCTGATGGAGGTGCGTCGCATGATCCTCGTGCTTGCCTTGAATGACGACTTCTCGGTCATCCATGGCTTTGAGATCTCAGCCTTCCCACCCGAGTGACTCAGCATGCCCTGCAAGTTGATTCATCAGTTCATAGTGCTGTCCTCCGAGACGCACCACTACCCACTGCTGAGAGAAGAGTGAGGATGCTGAGACGGCAGACAACGGGAAGGTGGTGAAGGAGATCTCGGTGCGGAACGGAGCGGAGATGGACATCCTCCAGACGATGTGTGTGAAGGAGGTGTGGGGCGCGGAGTTGCAGGAGAAGGAGGCGATGCTGATCCGCGAGAAGGACCGCGCGTTCCTGGAGGCGGTGGGCGAGCGCGAGAACGTGCCGGTGATGGTGATGGGCAAGATGAGGGACACGGGCCGCATGGTGGTGAAGGACAGCAAGACGGGCGAGACGGCAGTGGATTTAGATTTGGAGCTGGTGCTGGGCGAGCTGCCGAAGAAGACGTTCGTGGACCACCACGTGCCGGCGGTGCTGAAGCCGCTGGTGCTGCCTGAACAGTTAACAGTGATGCAGGCGCTGGACCGCGTGCTGCGTCTGCTGTCGGTGGGCAGCAAGCGCTTCCTGACGAGCAAGGTGGACCGGTCGGTGACGGGCCTGATCGCGCGGCAGCAGTGCTGCGGCCCGCTGCACCTGCCGCTGAGCGACGTGGCGGTGTTCGCGCAGAGCCCGTTCTCGACGACGGGCTGCGCGACGGCGATCGGCGAGCAGCCGGTGAAGGGGCTGATCGACCCCGCGGCGATGGGCCGTCTGACGGTGGGCGAGGCGTGCACGAACCTGGTGTGGGCGGCGATCACGGACATCGAGGACGTGAAGTGCAGCGGCAACTGGATGTGGGCGAGCAAGCTGGAGGGCGAGGGCGCGGCGATGTACGACTGCTGCGAGGCGATGGGCAAGGCGATGCTGGAGCTGGGCATCGCGGTGGACGGCGGCAAGGACTCGCTGTCCATGGCGGCGAAGGTGGGCGAGGAGGTGGTGAAGGCGCCGGGCACGCTGGTGGTGTCGGTGTACGCGGGCTGTCCGGACATCTCGCTGACGGTGACGCCGGACATCAAGCACGCGGGCCGCTCCTCGCTGGTGTTCGTGGACCTCTCCGGCGGCCACGCGCGGCTGGGCGGCTCGGCACTGGCGCAGACCTTCAAGCAGCTGGGCGACGTGACGCCCGACTGCGACACGGCGCTGCTGAAGCGCGCCTTCCGCGCGACCCAGCGTCTGCTGCGCGAGCGTGTGCTGCTGGCGGGCCACGACCGCTCGGACGGCGGTCTGCTGACGACGGTGCTGGAGATGTGCTTCGGCGGCGACTGTGGGTGTGTGATGGAGGCGACGACGGAGAACAGCGTGATGGAGTTCCTGTTCAACGAGGAGCTGGGTCTGGTGGTGGAGGTGGACGACGCGAAGGTGGGCGAGGTACTGGCGGCGTACGAGGCGGTGCAGGTGCCCGCGCGTGTGATCGCGAAGACGCAGGCGGCGAACCGCGTGAAGGTGAGCGTGAACGGCGCGGTGGTGCTGGACGAGGACGAGAAGGCGCTGCACGACCTGTGGGAGGCGACGTCGTTCGAGCTGGACAAGCTGCAGTCGAACCAAGAAGGATGTCTATGAAATGTGTGACTGCTTGATGCGCGGGTTGTAAGGATGGAAGAGTTAATTGGGCTGTGTTTATTGTGATACAAGGAGGTGTTGGGTCGTGAATAGGTAAACCAAATCATGAATAGAAACGAATGGCTAGAATCGTTTTTGAATAGAATCAGCACAATTGTGCTTGGCAATCAGTACGAACAATGGATTCGAATAGTGCAGGTAGGTACGAACTCAGGAACAAACTGGGAGAAGGGTATAGTTGGAATTGAGGAATGAAGGGGTAGAGGCTTCGGAGAAGTGTATGTGGCTCTGGACAAGGCATCCAATGATTATGTGGCTGTGAAGAGGGTGCAAATGAAGGTAGATGAGTCGACTGTTCAGAATGAGTCGAAAGTGCTGAAGGAATGTGGCTCAAAGTACATTGTGAGGTACTATGACCTAGTGAAAGTGGGAAATGAGGTGTGGGTAAGGCTGATTGGGTTAGGTAAAGTTGCGTAGATCGTGATGGAGTACTGCCATTGCGGATCGATCGCCCACTATTTGAAGAGTGGGAATCAGTTGAATGAGGAGAGTATACGCGAGATTACGAGTTGTTGTTTGCTGGGACTGCTGTATCTTCACAATCGCAATATCATCCATCGCGTAAGCAGAATGGAATGAGCATGAGTGCGTAGGACATCAAACCAGACAATCTGTTCATTTCAGAGAATGGAGTAATCAAAGTGGGCGACTTTGGTTTGGCAGTGCAGTTGGAGCATTCCTGTTCGCGGAGATAGGGTTAGGGTTAGGGTTAGGGTTAGGGTTAGGGTTAGGGTTAGGGTTAGGGTTAGGG
>OLGE01004068.1_pt1 | contig 10936 bp, 10 predicted proteins | sample 1605151 | NCBI WGS metagenome assembly OLGE01 (sample SAMEA3888912, study PRJEB22519) | human gut metagenome | biome: human gut; feature: human-associated habitat; material: faeces | place: Denmark | collected 2010
TTTCCGGGCGCAAAGCGCACGGAAACCGGCTGGGCCGACGGTGTATTCCTGCCCCACGCGGGGCGAAAAGACTTTTTCGACACGCTGAAGGAGGAGCGCGGATGGCGAGTATTTTGATCCACACGGCGGATGAGTCCGTCACGCTGACGGCCCAGACGGTAAAGCGTCTGCTGGACCGGGGCGACGGCGACGCGGCGCTCCTATATCTGGCGCTTCTGCGGCATCATGGCACGGTGCAGCCCCGGTCTTTGGCGGGAGAGCTGCGATGGGAAAAGAGCCGCATCGAGGCGGCGGAGCAAGCCCTGCGGGACCTGCGGCTGTTGGCGCCCGCAGCGGAGGAGATCCCGGAGCCTGCTGATGAAAAGCCCAGCTACCAGCGGGATGACATTGCCCGGCGGCTGGAGAGCAGCGAGGAATTCCGTCTGTTGACGGCGGAGGTGGAAAAAAAGCTGGGGAAGCGGCTCACCACGCCGGATGTGGGTGTTCTGCTGGGACTGAACGATTATCTGGGCCTGCCGGCGGACGTGATCTTCCTGCTGGTGAATCACTGCGTGGAGCGGGTCACCCGGAAGTACGGAGAGGGGCGGCGGCCGACCCTGCGGCAGATCGAGAAGGAGGGCTACGCCTGGGCCAGAAGGGGCATCGACACCCAGAGGGCCGCAGTGGAGTACCTGAAAAAGTACGCGGAGCGTCAGGGGGCCATCCCGCCGTATATGCGGGCGCTGGGCCTGGGAGACCGGCTGCCGGTGGCATCGGAGGAGAAGTATCTGAACGCGTGGCAGGAGATGGGCTTTCCGCCGGAGGCGGTGGCTCTGGCCTATGACAAGACGGTGCTCAAGTGCCACGAGCTGAAGTGGCCCTACTGCAACGGTATTTTAAAGCGTTGGCACGAGGCGGGCTTACATACCCCGGAGGAGATCGAACGGGCGGACAAGCCCCCGGCGAAGCAGCCGACACAGTCGGCGGGCGACGCCTGGAAATATGTGTAAGGAGGGAGCGGGGACATGGCATATGACGGACGGCTGCTGCGTCTGGCGCAGGAGCGGTATGAAGCGGATCGGAGCGCACGGGAAGCGGATCTGGCGGAGCAGCGGGAACAGCTCTATGCCCGCAGACCCCGGCTGCGGGAAATTCAGGATCAGCTGCGCCGCACGGCCAGCCGGGTGATGGCCGCCGCTCTGCGGCGGGGAGAGGACCCGCTGCCGGAGATCCAGCGCCTGCGGGAAGAAAACCTCAGCTTGCAGGCAGAACGGCAGATGCTGTTGGCGGAGCTGGGCCTGCCGGACAACGCGCTGGAGGATACGCCCCTCTGCCCCTTCTGCAATGACACGGGCTACCGGGGCGGCGAGATGTGCCGCTGCCTGAAAACCTACTATGTGGAGGAGCAGCGCAAGGAGCTTTCCAAGCTGCTGGATCTGGGCAGCCAGAGCTTTGACACCTTTGACACCGACTGGTATTCCGACCAGCGGGCACCGGGAAAAACCAAGTCTGCCCGGGAGCACATGGAGTGGGTGTATGACACCTGCGTGGAATATGCCCACAATTTTGGAAAAAAACCGGCCAACCTGCTGTTGTTCGGCCGTCCGGGGTTGGGAAAGACCCACCTGTCTGCCGCCATTGCCAGAGAGGTCAGCGGCAAGGGCTTCTCCGTGGTATATGACACGGCGGGGCACATTTTTGAGCGGTTCGAGGCGCAGAAATTTGGCCGGGACGAGGCAGAGCGGGACGTGGAGCGGGTGCTGAACTGCGATCTGCTGATCCTGGACGACCTGGGGACGGAGATGGTGACCACCTTCGTCCAGAGCGCGCTGTATCAGATCATCAACGGCCGTCTGCTGGAAAAGAAGTCCACCATCGTCAGCACCAACCTGATGCCGGAGGCCATTGCACAACGGTATTCCGGACAGATCGCCTCCCGGATCGAGGGAGAGTATCAGCTTCTGCCCTTTGTGGGCGAGGACATCCGGGTCTTAAAAAAGAAGCGGGGCCTGTAAGGCTGCTTCCGTATAAGCACGTATAAGCATAAGAACCCCCCGCCCATACTGATGTATGGGCGGGGGGTTGCGGTTTTGATCTTAAAAACGGATGGGGATGGCTGCTTTGCAACGAACAAGCTGTGGGGCGCTTCTGTTACGGTTCCGCCGGGATCTCCGGTTCGACAGGAAGGTCAGGGGACGCGGCAGGTTCCGCAGGGACTGTTGGCTCCATAGGAACAGGGGTATCCGACGGAGTGTCCGGTGTGACGGCGGGGATCTCCGCTGTTCCGCTGCCGGGCTGGGCGGCGGGGGCCTGTAAGATCACCTTGTTGCGGACCTTGTAGTTGCTGGACGCTTCAAAATGGCTGTCGATCACCTTGCCGTCCTTGTCATAAATGGTCTGATAGGAGTTGACCTTGTATCCGGTATAGGGTGTTACCTTCACCACATCCGGGGAGCCGGGAGCCATGGTGGGGTCCTCCTGATAGATGGTTTCCCAGGGGGTCTTCGAGAGGACCTCGTTGCTCATTTTTACATAGGTGCCGTCCACATTGGTGCCCAGGATCTGAACGGTGAGATAGCCCTTTTCATATTTGGTGACGATCTTCACGGGATACAGGGTGTTGTTGGTGAACTTATAGTCGGGGCCGCCCCAGGACACCGTGGCATCCATGCCCCAGGCGATGTAAGCGGGGACATAGCGGTGGGCGTACCGCTCCGTGATCTCCAGATTGCTCAGGAGACAGGCCAGATACAGGGTGGAGGAGGTCTGGCAGATGCCGCCGCCGATCTCGTCCACGGTTTCGCCCTTGACATAGGCGGGGGCGGGCTTGAAGCCCCGGTCCGCCGTCCGTTTGCCGACGGATTCGTTGTAGGAGAAGGTTTCTCCGCTGTTGAGAACAAGGCCGTTGATAATCTGAGCGGAGAGCTTAACGTTGCCAATCCGCCCGGCGGAGCCGGAGACATGGGTCTTGGCCTCGCCCAGCACGTCCCGGAACAGGACGGCCTTCAAATCGGCGGCGGTGACCTCCGGTTGCTGAATATCAGCCTTCACAGTCAGCGTTTCGCCGGGAGCGGCCTCGTCCATGGCCTTCTGAACGGCGGCGATGTCAAAATCGGCCCCCAGCTGCTCCGGTACGATGGAGTCCGTAGCGGAGTCATAGGAGGCGTTTCGCACCTCGCCGTGGAGCTGGTCGTGGAGCTGCTGGGCGGTGAGGGTCTTGGCGGGGACAGTCTGGAAGGAGATGGGAACCTGATAGCCGCTCAGACTGTAATCGGAAATATTTGCCAGAAGGAGACGGAGGTCTTGCGGTGTTCGGCCGTCCCGCGCCTTGGTGATGTGGACAGACTGCCCCTCCACAGCGCCGGAGGCGTCAAGGGGTGCTTCGGAAAGCTGCTCCGTCAGACGGGATACGGTTTTGGAAAAGACGGCTTGGTCCATGTCCGGCCAATGGGCGCCGCCGGGCCAGCGACCGGTGACGGTGGCCAGATAGGCCCAGCCTTTCATGAAAAAGCCCTTGCTCCGGTCATCGTTTTTCCAGAATTGGGCGTCCCCGGCGAAATTCTCCGCCGTGTAGCCCAGATCGCCCACGGTGAACTGAGCCAAGGGCTGGTCCTTGTCATCCACAAGGGTGATCGCCTGCTGGAGAAGCTGTCTCTCCAGGCGCTGCTGCGCCTGTTCCACGGTAAGACCGCCCACGTCGATGCCGTTGATGTGGCGGTTGGGATAAAATGTATCCAGAGAACCGGCATAGGCGCAAAGGCCCGCGTAGGCCGCCAGCAAAACCGCCAGCACGATGCCGGCGATCAGCAGCGGCCCCTTCCCACTCTTTTTGGATTCCTCGTTCAGCCGCTTCCCCGGCTGGGTCTGCATCTCGGCTTCACGGATCGGTTCCATAAGAAGCCCTCCTGTTTTGATCGTTATGTTAAATGAGAAACAATCTCCCATTTAACGCTATCATATCACTCTTTTCTGAAAAAAGGTGTTACAATCCGGTAACAGAGTGGAATAATTTTGACTTTTGGCGTAAGTGGCAGGCTGCGGTTTCCGAAAAAACCAAAAAGCGGAGACCGAAGTCTCCGTTTTTTGAAAAAGACTGTAAACGTCAGCCGACCCGGCGGTTCTTGGGGATGCGGATAGTGAGGAGGATGGCGTCCTCCGTGTCCTCCCGGCGGGATTCTGCGCCGATGCCGGCCTCCCGCACCAGCCGCAGGCCCCGGTCCAGACTGTTGAGAAACAGGCGGACGTCCTTGAGAAGAAAGACCCGGCGGCCGGAGGGGGGCGTGGCCTGCAGCTGGGCCAGACGCTTGTCGATGTACTGCTCCGTCTGGGCTACGTTCAGGTGCTGGCGGATGATGTGGTGGAGGGCGTTGAGACGTTCTTCTTCATCCTCCAGACGGAGGAGGGCACGGGCATGACGCTCGGTCAGATCATGTTCTGTGAGCAGGCGGCAGCAGTCAGGGGAGAGCCGCAGCAGGCGCAGCTTATTGGCCAGAGCGGAGGGGGAGCGGCCCAGCAGGGCGGCGGCTTCCTCCTGCGTGGAGCCGGATTGACGGAGATAGGCGGCGATGGCGGCGGCTTCCTCCAGATAATGCAGGTCCCGGCGCTGGATATTTTCGATAAGGGCCAGAATAGCGGAGTCCTGCTCATCGACCTGCATTTCCAGACAAGGAACTGTTTGCAGTCCCGCCAGCTTGGCTGCCCGGAGGCGGCGCTCTCCCGCTATCAGCTCCCAGCCGTCAGCGCTGTGGCGGACGGTTAGGGGCTGGATGATCCCATGGCGGCGGATGGATTCCGCCAGTTCCGCCAGAGGTCCGGGAGCGAATTCCCTTCGGGGCTGGTGGGGGTTGGGAGCGATCTGCTCCACCGGAAGCCAACGGACCTGCGTGTCCAACATGCGCGGCACCTCCTGACAGGTTCGGAAACGGCGGGCGTTCCCGGTTCTGCCTGTATTGTAGCGCCGGGGAGTGGGGGAAATGTCGGGAAATCTGTCGGGAAAATAAAAAAAGCACGGAAAATTCCGCGCTTTTTTGCAAATAGGTTGTTATGAGGCGGGATGATCGATCTTCTGCTGCCGTTTTTGCAGAGCCCGCACCGCCAGAGAACTGGTGAGCTGGGAGAACAGGGGAGAGACGGAGGGGGAGAACACCACCTCCGAGGGGAAATACTGGGCGGCCAGCGTAGCGGCTGCGGCATTGTTCCGCATACTGGAATTGACGGTCACCGTCAGTTCTACCGGATAGGGGAAGCGGAAGAGGGTGGAGAGCAGAAAGCCCAAGCCCAGACCGATGAGCCGCATGGCCAGCGTTATGCAGAGCAGCAGTACCAGCTCGCGGTTCAACTCGTGGAGGAAGGGAGCGCAGCGGGTGACGTTGGCGCAGATGATGACCAGCAGGGCCAGCTTGGAAAAGGGACTCAGCCGCTGCTTGGCTTTGGCACAGATGCTTTGGCCCAGCAGGCGGCAGAGCACCATGGCCAGAGCCGCGGGGACTACGATCATGACGAAGAGATCCCGGATCATGCCCAAGGTATCCAGCTCCACCACGGAGCCGCACAGCAGCCGCAGCGTCAGCGGCAGGATCACCGGGGAGAGCATGGTATCCAACAGGATAATGGACAGGCATAGCTCCACGCTGCCGCCGCCGATGACGATCCACATCAGAGAGGATACGGCGGCGGGGGAACCCTCCATCAGCACCAGACTCAGGGTGTAGAGGGGCTGGTCAGGGAAGCACATGCTGCCAATACCCAAAGCGGCCAACGGCATGAGAAGGTGGAGAGAAAGCATGGTGATGAGCACCGGCTTGGGGTGGGAGAGGACCCGGCCCAGATCCTGCACGCTGCTGCCCAGACTGTTGGCAAAGGTCTGGAACATCATCAGGGCGGAAACGGCGGGACACAGCAGGCCGATCTGATCGGGGAACAGCAGTCCCAGTGCCAGAGCGCCGAGGATCAGCAGGGGCATTTTCGGGGTCATCCAGGTGTTGAGTGCTTGGAGCTTATTCATGGGCGTATTCAGGGTCCTTTCTGAGTTTAGCGGCAGGCGTAGGAGTACCAGCCCTCACCGGACCGGGTAGTTTCGATTTCCCAACCGTTTTGACGGAGGGCGTCCGCCACCTCCCCGGCCCGGGTGTCGATGATGCCGGAGCAGAGGAACAGCCCGCCGGGCTTCAGGAACTGCCGCACCATGGGGGCAAGCCCTATAATGACGTCCGCTACAATGTTGGCAACCACCACATCGTAGCCGCCGCCCAGAGTTTCCCGGAGGGCGCCGTTGGAGAGGACATCCCCCACCAGAACGGTGTAGCGGTCCTTGCCGATGCCGTTGAGAGCGGCGTTTTCATAGGCCACCGTCAGGCACTTGTCGTCAATGTCCACAGCCTTGGCGGAGACGGCGCCCAGCCGCAGCGCGGCAATGGAGAGGATGCCGCTGCCGCAGCCCAGATCCAATACGGTCTCGCCGCCGTGGACGGCTTCCTCCAGCGCTGTCAGGCACAGGCGGGTGGTGGCGTGGCTGCCTGTGCCGAAGGTGAGGCCCGGCTCTAAGATCAGGGGCACCTTGCCGGCGTATTTGGCCTGCCCCTTCACGTTTTCCTGTTCCCATTCCGGGATCACCAGCAGGCGTTCGCCGATCTCCATGGGCTTATAATACTGCTTCCAGTTGTTTTCCCAGTCGGCGTCCTTCAGATTTTCCAACGTCATCAGGAGGGTGCCGTATTTTCCGGCATGGGCGTCCTTGAAGCCCTGAAGAGCAGTGCGGAGGTGGGCCAGCTGGTCAAAGCCGTCTCCGTCCGCCGGGAGGTAGAAGGTGATCCGGGATTTGCCCTTCATGGACGCCTCCAGATCCTCGTCCACATAGTCCCAATACTGGTGGTTGTTTTCCAGAAAGCTCTGGAAATCCTGCTCGTCGTCAATGACCACGCCGTCCACCCCATTGGCGGAGAGGAAGATCTCCAGAGGCTCCAGCCCGGCGTGATTTGTGTCAATGTGTACTTCCAGCCATTCCATATATGATCCTCACATGTGCTTCCGCCAGAGCGGAAAATTTAATTTCATACGCATAAAACTTCATGCATGAGCAGTGCACCGCGAACATGCACAAATGCCAGTGCATGAAGTTTTCGTGCATCATTTCCGGTTGCCCCGCAGGGGCGAGGAAATGGCACATTTCTTGTTTTTGCTATGTGTTTGCATAGCAAAAATAGTTTGGGGATTTCCCCAAACTATTTTAGCATAATTATCGTTCGCTGCCAAGGAAAAACAGCGCCATGGTGCCGGGGCCGGAATGGTTGCCAATCACGGGGCCCACATAGTTGATGTGGACGGTCTCCACGCCCAGACGGCGGCGGACCTCACCGGCCACAAATTCAGCGTCCTCCAGACAGTCACCGTGGCTGATGAACACCGTCTGACCGGCGGGGTCGATGGCGGTGGCCTCCATCCGGTCTACCAGCGCCGTCAGAGACGCCTTGCGGCCCCGGGCCTTGCTGACCGGGATCAGGCGGCCCTCGTCGTCCACATGCATGACCGGCTTGATGGCCAGCATGGTGCCGAACAGGGCTGTGGCGGCATTGATCCGGCCGCCCCGCTTCAGGTGGTTCAGATCGTCCACTGTGAACCAGTGGCAGACGTGGCCCTTGGTCTCCTCGGCAAAGGTCTTCACCTCGTCGATGGTTTTCCCCTTTTTCTGCTCCTGCGCGCAGAGATACACGAACAATCCCTGCCCCAGAGAGGCGCAGAGGGAGTCCACCGTCAGGATCTTCGCGTCGGGAAATTCGTCCTTCAACTCCTCCGCGGCAATGACGGAGGACTGGTAGGTGGTGGAGAGGGCGGAGGAAAAGCTGATGCTCAGGATGTCCTTTCCGGTTTTCAGGATCTCCCGCATCTTTTCCTCAAATTCCCCCACGTTGACGGCGGAGGTGGTGGCCAGCTCGCCGGAGCGGACCCGCTCGTAGAACTCATGGAAGCCGATCTCCCGGCCATCCAGATAGTTGCGGTAGGTGCGATCACCCATTTGCAGGCTCAACGGTAGGACCTCTACGCCCAGCTCTGCGGCCATTTCCGCAGAGAGATCGCAGCAGCTATCCGTTAAAATTACATAATCACGCATCAGTCCTTGCGCTCCTTTCTGCTTTTCGCGGCCTTTTTGGCCTCGGCTTTATCCGGTTTGCCGGCGGGTTTCGTCCGGGCGCGGAGCTGGGCCACATACTGACGGCTCACAAGGCCGGCGGCATAGCTCAGCAGACCGAAATGAACAGCGGCGTCCGCCAGATTGTCAGTTCCTTCATAAGCGCCCATCTCCTGCACGGCACTGGACAGGGCACCGTCCAGACTTTCCAGAAAGGCCCGGTAGCCGTTTTCCACGGAGCGGTCATCGGAAAGCTCAGTGCGGATCAGCAGGTCCATATCCCGGACGGACATCACCTGCTTGAGAATGCAGACGAAGGTGAGGTAGGCCAGATGGCCCCGGTTGTATTTCTTGCCCTCAGCCCGGGGGACCAGGGCGTTTTTCGTGTAGTTATTGACCATAGAGGCTGTCAGAGCGTCGCTCTCGTCCAGACGGATGGTCTGCCGTTCCATGTAGGAGAGGACCTGATCCATATACAGGGGGAAATCCGGCAGTGTTTCCCAATCCGCAGGGCGGTGGGTCTCCAACTGACGGCGAAAGGCGGAAATTTCTTCCATACCGGTGCTCCTTCCTTTGAAATCAGAGCAAGTATATCACATTTTTGTAGTTTTGTAAACCGGATTATGCGTTAAGGAAAACAGGAAGAAAGACAGGGGAAAACGAAAATTGTTATTTTCCCACGCAGAAACGGCTGAACACCGCGCCTACGATCTCCTCCTTGGCGGTGCGGCCTGTCAGTTCCCCCACGGCTTCCAGGGCCTCCTCCGCGTCGGTGAGGACCGCGTCGGGGGTCAGGCCGCCGTCCAGGGCGGACAATGCCCGCCGGACGGCCTCCAGGCTCCGGCGGACGGCGGATTCCTGCCGGGCGTTGGTCAGCAGGGAACCGGCTTCGGCAGGCGCACCGGCGGGGAAGCAGTCCTGAATGGCGTCCACCAGCGTATCTAGGCCGCCGGGGGCCACGGAGTTGAACGAAACCAGAGCGTCCGGCTCCCGCAGGCCCTTGGGGAGCTGCCAGACGGCGGTTTTCACGGCGGGGTTCAGATCATCCTTGCTGACGGCTAAGATCCAGTGGGGGGCCTGGGCGGCGAGGGCGAGAATGTCCTCGTCCACAGTCATCGGTGTCTGGCTGCCGTCCACCACGGCGATCACCAGATCGGCAGTCTCTGCCGCCTTGCGGCTGCGCTCTACGCCCAACTGCTCCACGGCGTCGGCGGTATCGTGGATACCGGCGGTGTCAATGAGCCGCAGGAGGGTGCCGCCGCAGGTAACGGTCTCCTCCACCGTGTCCCGCGTGGTGCCGGGGATGTCGGTGACGATGGCCCGGTCATAGCCCGCCAAGGCGTTGAGCAGGGAGGACTTACCGGCATTGGGCAGGCCCACGATAGCAGTGCGGACGCCGTTTTTCAGCACCCGGCCCCGCTGGGCGGTGTCCAGCAGGGCGGAGAGGGTGTCGGCGGCGATTTGCAGAGAGGATCGGATCTGCTGCGGCTGAATGTCCTCAATGTCCTCGTCGGGGTAATCTACCACGGCGTAAAACCGGGAGGTGATGTCGATGAGGGCCTCCTGCATCGGCTCCAAGCGGCGGCGGAGACCGCCGTCCAGTTGGGCTGCGGCGTTTTTCGCGGCAGCGGCGGACTGGGCATCGATGAGATCGATGACGGCTTCTGCCTCCGTCAGGTCCATTTTGCCGTTGAGGAAGGCCCGCTTGGTGAATTCACCGGCCTGTGCCTGCCGGGCTCCGGCGGCAAAGAGAGCGGAGAGCAGGGTGTGGAGGACCACGGGAGAGCCGTGGCAGTGGAATTCGGCAGAGTCCTCCCCGGTATAGCTGTGTCCGCCGCCGAAGCGGACGGCTAATCCCTGATCGATGACGGCGCCGGAATCGTCCAGCATTTCTCCGAACACCATCTTGTGAGAGGGCTGCTGGGCGAAGGGGACTCCGTTCCGGGGACGAAAGACCCGGTCGCAGGCAGCAAAGCAGCCATCCCCGGAGACCCGGACGATGCCGATGGCGGTGGCGGTGCTGCCGGTGGCAATGGCGGCGATGAGATCCATAAAATCAACTCCTGACTTGGATTTTGGCTTCCATGCGCCTCAGCAGGCGCACCAGGCGGAAGCGGTTGTACCGCTGAATGGCGGCAAAGGGCAGGTTGCAAAGACCGATGAACAGGGCAATCCCAAAGAAGAGGGGCAGCCAGTCCAGGGGATGCTCACACAGCAGGCAGAAAAACAGGGACAAAAAGCCCAGAAGGGCGATCAACTCGTGAATGACCTCCGCGTGGCAGGTGACCTCCAGAAACTGCCGGAGGTAGGCTGGGCTGGGGGTGGCCAAATGGCGCTTGTCGAACTCCAGGTTGAACTGGGGCAGGCGGTCCTTCCAGCGAGGCAGGCGGGGACGGCGGTACAGGGCCATTTCCCGCTCCGACACCCGGAAAAAGGGGCGGTTCCAGTCGAACAGACGGCGCTGGGTTTCGGCGGGCAGGTGGGTAAGCAGCTCCGCAATGCCGAAGTGGAGGGCGAACCAGAAGGCGGTATTCAAAAGGGTGATGACCAGGGTGGAATACATGAGGAACCTCCTGTATGCCTGGGGCTGAAAAGCCGCGGCTGCTGCGGAAAACATGAAAAACGTACAGAGGTACAAAAACAGGGCGGGCGAAATGCCCGCCCTGTCTGGCGTTTTATGAATGGGAAAGAAATTACTTGACCCGCTGGCCGTTGGCTTCCTTGGCGGCAATTTCCTTCATGGCGTCCTTGTGAGAGAGGTTCACGCGGCCCTTCTCGTCGATGTCGGTGACCTTGACCCACATCATGTCGCCGATCTTGCAGGCGTCCTCC
>OLGE01004071.1_pt1 | contig 10932 bp, 21 predicted proteins | sample 1605151 | NCBI WGS metagenome assembly OLGE01 (sample SAMEA3888912, study PRJEB22519) | human gut metagenome | biome: human gut; feature: human-associated habitat; material: faeces | place: Denmark | collected 2010
CAATACTCTCTGTAATGATTGGCTTTTGCTCGCCGTTAGCGAAGAAGAAATTAGACAGCTTATCAAAGTTATTGTCGTTGTTTTCAAATCCCTTATTAAGCATTTCCCCTTTTCCAGTTTTAAGCCATTCGATATTTAACTCGGGAAAGTTTTGTGAAATATTGAACAACGCAGAAACACCGAAATCATCTTTGACAACAGATAAATAGCTGGTTGACAAGCCTGCTTTAAGAAGGAATTGTCTTTGTGAAACTCCTTTGTAATTAATGAATTTAAGTAGTCTATCTTTCATAATGTTAAAAAATATTTATTCGTTAGATATTTGTATCTAATTATTTGGCATATATAATTATTATATGTATCTTTGCACATGTAACCAAGAGGGAAGATAACTTATCTGCCTAATGGTTGTGCAAAATTAAAAAGAAAAAATAGAATAGCAAATATTATATATAAAAATGGCAAGAAAAAGTTTAATTCAAATACCATCGGAGATACGGAGGAAGGCGACAATCGAGAGGTATAATAGGATATATGCCTATTATATAAGAGAATTAAATCTTGGAACAAAGGCGTATGATGCAATTGTGATGACTGCTAACGCATTTAATGTAACGATAGCAACGGTTTATAAGGTGAAACGAGAAAAAGAGAAAGGAGCAAGCAATGAGGGTAGTAATGCCACAAATAGCAGATGATTCAAAATACACGGTGTGCCAAGCGTCTGAGGTTCTTGGAGTTCACAGAGACACTATTAGAAGATGGGTTAATAGCTGCCTTTTAAAGCCGAGATTCAGCAAGATAAACGGACGGAAGTTTTTTCTTGGCAAGGATTTAAAGAAGTTCTGGATGACACAATATTGAAAAATAGCTCATTCGATAGCAAAACCGAAATAGTCCGTTCTCGCATTTTCCAAATAAATCGTCTTCGGTTTTGATATTGCGTAAATGTCATAACTAATTCTCAACGCAATTATTATCGGATGAGCAAAGAGCTGAATGGTTACACCAAAAGGTTTGTGTTCTGGTGTTATGCTTGGTGTTGGCGGTTCGATTCCGTCACAGCTCACAAAGCGAAAAGTGTTCTTTGACATATTGGTAAAGGGGTACGGAAGTGAAATTATAAGTAGCAAGGCCCAAATCCCTGAATAAGTGGTATTCACGTGATAGTAACTATCTATGTCGTAAGGTTGTAAACGGATGAGGTTCGGCATCATCCATACCGCGTGAGCTGCCACGAGAAGTTATGTAACTACCATGTAACTATCATGTAACTACATAATCAACTTCATATACTCCTCAGATATGCCGATAGCTGGCGCATTCACCTTTCGTTTGCGTTTGGACTTGGCGGCACAGGTGGTTCGAGTCCACCTATCTGAGCTAATTAAAACCTTGTTGTATGAATAAGATTAAGAGAATTGCTGAGATAAGAGAATTGCTGATGCAGGATGCGGAAGAACAATGTATCTGCCGCACACGCGGCTATCTCACTGCCAACTTCTACATGGAGATATGCAAGAAGAATTACGAAGTCGAATTAATCGTTGATGAAGATTGGCAATGTAGTGATTGCTCCGTCTACAACGTAGAAGAAGATGTGGAGGACGTGAAATTGAAAATCATAATCCTCAACGAATATTCAGAGCTATACGCCACACTCAAACGAGAGGCGTATGAAAAACTTGACAGAGAAGCGAAATTGTACGAAGAGCATGAACAATCGCTGATGTACGATTTTCTCTATTGATATAAGCTCGCTGCGATTTGCTTTTCGCAGGTGCAAGGTGTTGCATCGTAATGAGGAGAGTGTGTTATCTGATTTATGAAAATGTTATTTCTTTTCGCAGCGAGCTACACGCAGGTGATTGAGACTGGGTCTCATGTTTTGAAAGTTCCATGGTTGTATGATTAAATAGAATATGTGAGATAAGAGGTTCGATTCCTCTCACCTGCACCAACCAATAAGAAGTATTATGAAGAAGGAATATTATTACGTTTCTTTGGTTTCTTCAAATAGACGAAACCAAAGAGAAAAGATACTTGCATTGTATCTAAAAAAATACAAGGATTGCCTTGTAGAGTTCGGTGAAAAATATACGCAAAAAGTCCTAATTGCCGACCTCAACAAACGACTTGAGGAAATCAACGCATATAATAAGCAGTGCAGGAATATTTATTTAAAGCGAGAAAACGGCAAGAATGGCGAAATCATCTTTGAGTTTGAAAGTGGTGTAGGCTGGGGCATTCAATCCGCTATAATGGTTCTCAGACCAGTAAGACGATGGTTGTCTGGTTCAAGTAGCTTGGGAAATAGTGAAGTAGAATAAATAAAAAACTACAAACATGAAAGCATTTACAAATTACAGATATTACGTTCTCTTTGCCGTTAGCTTTATGGCGGCAATATTGTTTATCGCTATGCCAAGTGATAGCTGGAGCACTTTAAGGTTTATTGCCTTTTTGGTGCTAACAAAAGCATCTGCATGCTTGCTTATCTACGTCACAATGGTTTTGATTTCTTATTGGAGCGATAAACACGAAATACCAGAGATAGATTCGCTCATTAATGGAAATCTTTGACAACTACGTTTTTGCTATATATAAGAAAGATGTTTCTATCAAATATTCAACTTGTTAATGGTAGGAGACTATAGTTAACAGGGGCGGTCGCAACGGATTGGTATAATTAGTTCTTCCGCTTTTCATACTCATAATTCATAATTCATACTAAGGTGGCCGTTCGTACCTGCAAGTACGGACGGCTTTGCTTTTTAAATTCAAACACAATGGAAAATAAAATGACATTACACGAAAAACTGAATCTGATTCAGACAAAGTTAGAAGCGCCGAAGGACTTGTATAACAAGTTTGGTAACTATCGTTATAGAAGCGCAGAAAGCATATTGGCCGCGACAAAACCTTTCCTTCGCGAGATGGGTTTGACGTTGGTAACGGAATCGAAAATCAGCGAACATCTAAATCGCATCTATGTAGAATGCACGGTGACGATTTCGGATGGGAAAACAAGCGAGAGTGCAAGCGGTATGGCACGCGAGGAAGAAACGAAAAAAGGTATGGATGGTTCGCAGATAACAGGTGCTGCCATGAGCTATGCCAAGAAATATGCGCTTGGTAATCTCTTTGCTATTGACGACACTAAAGATGCAGACACGACTGAATATGCGCCACATGTACAAGCTGCACAACAGAGTACAACAGCAACGGTGAGCCAGGCCAAGCCAAAGCAAGCGCCAAAGCAAGTGAAACAGCAAGCGCCGCAGGTCGATGAAGAGCGTTTGATGTTGCTCCTGCAAGATATAAGTCACGCGAGAAGCAGAAAAACGCTCACAACAATATGGAACGAGAACAAGGATTTGCAATCCAATCCGCGATTTAGCGAGGCCGTTCAAGAAGCTTCAAAAAAATACCCGAAATGATAAAAGTTATTTGTTGTTCTCTCTTTTTGCTGGCCTTTGCGTTAGCGTTTATAGTTTTTCTCGAATATGCACAATATGTAGCCAATAAATATGAAGGCAATGAAGAAGATAAAACTCAAAAAAAATATCCGAAATGATAAGAATTGCATTTTGTATTATCGCCATGCTGGTTATGGTGGCGATGCTCACCGTTTTGTATATGCACAACATGTAGCCAATAAAGACTATAAAGATGAAGATGATGAAGACGATGAATTCGATTAAACTGAATGACAGCGGAATCCTGTTTGATGCAGAGAGCCACACCTATTGCACCAAGGATGGAGAAGTACTGCACGGAATCACGGGAAGGCTCAAAGAACGAGCCTTCCCCGATGAGTATAAAGATGTTCCAGAAGATGTGTTACAACGTGCCGCGACAAGAGGCACGAGGATTCACAATATACTTGAATTGTATGATGAAGTAGGATTGATAACGGACGAATGCCAAGAGCTTCAAAACTACATGAAGGCGCAGACGGAATTTCCTTTCCTTGCTAATCATCTGCAAAGCGAATACCTTATCACTGACGGCGAAAAATATGCTTCAGCAATAGATAAGGTTTATGTAGAAGATGATGGCGTTATTCTCGGTGATGTGAAGACCACGTACCATCTTAATGAGGAATACGTAAGTTGGCAATTGTCTATTTATGCTTATTTCTTTAACCTTATCAATCCAGATGTAGAGGTCAAAAAACTCTATGCTCTTTGGTTTAGGGAAGACAAATATAAGGTCGTTGAAGTAGAGCGAAAATCTATTGAAGATGTCAAGAAGTTGCTTTATACGGAAGAAGCGTTGCCAGTCACCACCGTTGACGAAGCAATGATGCCAGACATCAATCGCGCGGAGGCAGCGCTAATTGAATATAAAGAAGCGATGGAATTTTATAAGGCGCAATACGATAAGCTCAAAGAAGGAATCTTGGCTATTATGATGCAACATGATATAAAGAAATATGACGGACAGAGAATTTCCATAACAAGAAAGCCAGAAACTGAGCGATTATGTTTTGATTCAAAGGCATTCAAAAATGATTATCCGCAGATGTATGAGCAATACATCACGAAAACAAAAACTTCAAGTAGTATTTTAATAAAAGTGAAATAAAATGATAGGAAACGAAAGATACCAATGTCTTGCACATTTGACAAATGACGCTGAACAAAAAACTTCACAGAGTGGTGCTTTTACTGTCTTTTCGGTGGCAGTGAACAGAAAATTGAAAGATAAGGAAATAACAAAATTTATCTCCTGCATAAAAGGCGGTGACAATAGCAAGTTACTTCCATATTTAAAAAAAGGAACGTATGTATTACTTGAAGGCAGCGTTGACGGTAATGCTTATGTATCAAAAGAAGGAATACCAAAATTTTCCCTGCAACTAAACGTTTTTGATTTGCAATTGCTTAATGTTGCAAAAACGAGCAATCCGCAATCTGATTTTGCACAACCACAAAATCAGAGCGAAGAAACAAAGAAAGTATTATCGCAAGAATATGTAAACGGTAATAATTTATATGTCGGTAGCGATGATTTGCCTTTCTGATAAATTATGAAATATGACCTGAAAAATCCGCTTGATAAACAAAATCTACTTTTGCGAGTAAAAAAGGAACTTGGAAACGCAAACAATGTTGTAGAGTTTAGTGTTTGCAAGCCAAAAAGAACACTAAAGCAAAACAGGTATCTCCATGTCATATTGTCCTATTTTGCTTGTTCGATAGGTCTTTCAGCAGACTACGTAAAACAGAATTACTTCAAGCTCTTATGTAATAAGGAAATCTTTGTGATTGATGCAGAAGATGTTTTCATTGGCAAGACAAGAAGGATTCGGTCATCAAGTGAATTGACAACAGAAGAAATGTCAATTGCGATTGAGCGGTTTAGAAACTGGTCAGCAGAAACGGCAGGTATCTACATTCCTTCAGCAGAGGAACATCATTTGTTGCAATTAGCTGAAATACAAGTAGAACGAAATAAATTATATTTATAATGTCAGAGTATATCAATCACAAGATTTCAAACCGAAGCGAATATGTTTTCAGAAAATTAATTGAAAGAAAAGGTGCTGCGGCCTATGGCGTGTATTGGTATATTCTGGAGGAATTGTATGAAAGCGGCGGCAAAATGCTTTTTGAAGAGATTGAACCCATCTCAAAAGCTCTATGCGTAAGAAAAGACTTTGTGGCGAGTGTTATAAAGTCTTTTTCTTTATTTCAATATGATTCAGAATCGTTTTGGTCGGATGAAGTAATTGAACAAATAGAAAAAAGACAGAAAATAAAAGATAAAAGAAAGGAGGCTGCAAATAAAAGATGGGTGTCTGAGAAAAATATTATTGTGCCAGAAAAAGAGCTTGATTCATCTCCTAATGTTATTGATTCATCTCACAATGTTAAAATTACGAGGGTTAGCAAAGAGCAAGAGATGAAGTCAAGAGAGAGGGAGTTTTATAACATGTTAGTTCCATTCGTCAAAACTTATGGCCGTGAAATGATAAGAGAATTTTTCGATTACTGGAGCGAGCCGAACAAGTCACATTCAAAGATGAGATTTGAGCAGGAGCGGACATGGGATTTGAGCAGACGTTTGCAAACATGGGAAAAAAGAAGTAGAAATGGATTTAGTAAATACAACAGCGGAACTGATAAGTCAGCAGCTAATTATAAAGCCGTTGAAGCCTATCGAAATGAAAGCATTCAAAATCTCAAACCAATGGATTCAGAAGAACAGATGCCTATCTAATTTGTTGAGTAATTATTCTCCTGCCAATTGGTCTTTTCTACCACAAATAGGTGACGAAGCGTACACACGCGAATGTCCTTCCATTGGCGCGTTAGATGAACTCTATCAAATGAAAGGCGTTGCAAGGATGTGGATAGATGAACAAGTAACAGCGATGTACCTGATGTCTTCAAGCAAAGAGAACATGAGGACACCAATTTCATTGTTTGCAAGTAATTTTTCTGTCGTTGCCGCGCCATACAAGTTAACAGAGCTAATGCTGTTCTTTTCAAGATATGCGGCTGGAATGTACGACAATTCTTATTCCACGTTTAATTCAAGAAGGATTGGCGTTGCTTTTCATTCTGAATTTTTGCCGCAAAGGGAGCAGGCTTTAGCGAGGCTCGAAAGGCGTAAGGCTTCAAATATAAAAGATGAGGTTTCAAAAATAACAAGAAATCAATATGAAGAAAGCAAGGATTTTAAAACGACAGTGAAAGTGCTAAAAGATAGCGATGAACTAAGAGAAAAACTTGGCATTGCATCTGGATTAAACGTTAATGGCATAGGCGTGAGTTTTTTGCCAAAGAAATATATTTATCTTATTCACGAATATCAATCAAAGAATCTTATCACAGTATTATCCTGCGAATCAATCAAATAAAATATGGGAAACGTGAATCTTTACACTCTCCTTTTGCGTATTCATGATTTCTTTTTTGGTAATGCAGAAATGAAATACAAGAAAGAATTGCAAGAGAGGTCAAATAATGAAATTCAAGTGATGGAATTTGATGGTGAGCTATGGCTGTGCCATCGTAACACACCACTAATCAAGCAAGAGTGGACTACTGAAAATCTTGCTAAGCTGACAGAAAAAGTTAGAGAGAACTGGATGAAGTATAATATCTTAAAACATAAAAAATGACTATCAACGAATATCAAGAAAGAGCGCTGGAAACAGCAATTTACCCAAATTCAATTATCTATCCTACCATCGGTTTAACTGGGGAAGCTGGAGAGGTGGCAGACAAAGTGAAAAAGGTTCTCCGCGACAAAAACGGAGAGTTTTTTAAAGACCCCTCTACGAGGGAGGAAATAATGAAAGAGATTGGCGATGTCTTATGGTATTGCGCAACACTTGCAAATGACCTTGGTTATTCCTTGGAAGAAGTGGCAGAAGCGAATATTAAAAAACTATCAAGCCGAAAAGAAAGAGGTATGCTTGGCGGTAACGGAGACAATCGATAAACCAACGAAAATTATAATTGTAATGACAAGAGAAGAAATAACACACATCTATTTTCGTAAGATGTGGCTGTCGCCGAGCGGTTATCCAATGTTCCCGAGAAGCGCAATGTATGCGTACAGGGCTGGAGTTATCCGCGAAGAAGAGAAGGAAAGATACGGAATTGATAAACTAATAAGACGATTTAATTCATGAAGCTAACCGAAAAAATTATGAAAACTCTTAACGATGAATGTAAAGAGCGTTACAAGAGTAAGGTGGAGCAGGAAGTTTTTCTTTTTGGCGCGAGAAGAGCGCTGGAGGAATACGCAAAAGACTTGTGGCATGGAGCAGACGAACAACCAGCCATCAATAGCGAGGTTATCATATTTGCGAAAAAAGTAATGCCAAGCGGACAGAGGGTAGCGCCGGCCTATGCGGCTGTTTATCGTGATGTTATGGGCCGAAACGTTTGCCTGTTTACCGATATAGATATTAAGGCAGATATTGTCAGATGGATTAACGTGGAGGATTTGCCATGAACGATTGGAAGCCAAATACTGGCATCATACGTCACGAACCATTGATGCCCGTGCCTCACAGAAACATCAATCTGCTCGTTACCTACGCGGAAGCTGAGCAGGAGCATGAAGCTGCCATGTGGAAGAAGATGAACGACAAGAGGCGGCGTGAATATGGCATTTGTACTGCATTATGTTACCTTCATTTCATGCGCGTTGAATATGCAATGAAGCTTGCACGTGATGCTGTAGACACGCTTGCCAAGCGCAAGGACATATATCGACATGAAGTCAAGCGGACGTGCAGAAGAATTGTTGACGAGGTGGCGAGGCTGAATGCTTGGATGTATAATGTGATTCAGCAAGAAAGGTATCTTGAAAGCTATGACCACTTCGTTGACACCTTCAGCGAGCACATGAAAGAGAAATATGATGCGCTGCGTTACTGCATGATGCAGGCTTGTAAGCCATGTTTGACAGACCCTGCCTTGTATGCTCAGTTGGAATGCACGAGAATTGTTGCAGAACTGGCAGATGCCTGCCGCAAAGGAGATATGTTTAAATACAGAGATTACTCATACATCAAAGGTATCTACGCCTACAACACTGAGACGCTTATACCTCTCCTTTGTTCTCTTGAAGAATTGATAAAAAAGCGGATATTCATTCGCGGAAGCAAGGATGTTAATCTCAACAAGGATGAATATGTGTGCAGGTGCGTGAACGCCGTGACTGACAGATTTCGCGATGGTAAGGGGTTAGTTAAATTATTGGAAGAAAAATGGTAAGACTATGAATGAATATAGAATATCTTGTAATATGGATGCAAGTGAAATAATGGACTGCTTGTCTGAATCTGAAGAGGTAGCTTTCGTCTACGAATGTTACGATTGTTTGAGCGTAGAACAGCAAAAAAATTTTATCGAGACGCTTGACGCGGATGAGATTGTTGAATATCTTGGCGATGAAGTTCTTATTGAAGAACTGGAAAGCCGAGGATATAAAATATAAAAGATGGAAGCGAGGGTATTTAAGGAAAATGGCGATTATGTTGTATATGCGGAGATTATTTCTTCTGACGGATATACAACATTCAAGCCATTGCGCAACTTTGGTTGTCGTCAATCTGACGCGATTGAATATCGTGACAGCGACTTGAAGGACGTGAAAGAATCGCGGATTAATTTCCTTATTAGGACATACAATCAAAAAGTGAAATATAAGCGATGCGTCGGAGAAAATGGCGTTGCGTGGTACAAGAAAATGAATAATTTAATTGATTGAATCATGACAGAAGAAAGACTTAAAATGATTAACAAGATAGCCGAGGAAATGAAATCCATCTCTGAGGTGGTAAATAAGATAAAAGAAGGCTTTGAGGTTGACGTAAGATTGAAATTCATACGCACAATCGAGAGTTTTAGCGTCTTTTCTTATCTATCGGAGACCCAACGTAGCGAGATAGAAGAATTAGTGAAGAAGTGCATAAGAAAGAATTTAGAGGATTATAGAAAGGAATTTGAGAAATTATGAAACATTTAATATCACTAAAGACAAATCAAGGCATCGCCTCAGTTGAAGACTATCAGAATGGCCGTATTGACAGAGGCGATGTAATCGGCGTCATCCTTCAAACGGAGGTGATAGGTGTGATTATTTCTCTTGACCAGTGGAACGAAATATGGTGCAGCGAGAGAAACCGCAAGGTTTTCAATAAGAGGTGTGGTGAAGCTGAAGCTTTGCAGACATTAAGTGGTTTGGAGCTTACTCGTAATATCGTGAAGCAGAACGAGGAAGATGGCGAAAGCATGACTGCTGCTATGCGTTGCTGGCGATACAATAAAGGCAACCTCCAGTGGTATCTTCCAAGTCTGTATGAGCTTGGAACAATCATCGCTTATCGTGATGAATTGAACGAGGTACTGGAAATGCTTGGTGCTGACCAGTTTGATGAAGATGATTTGGGCTGGAGTAGTTCCGAGGGCAATAGTTGGGGCGCATGGATTGTCTACTTCGGTTATCGTAGCTTCAATACCTTAGGCAAGTTCTATGGCTTCGTTGTGATGGCTGTCTCCGCATTTAGTCCATTGCAACGTGAGAAATCTTTGTTTACACACAATGAATAAATAAAACAACTATGGCAACTAATAAAGACACAGAGCAGTGCTGCACACTGCCTAAATTGAAGGAAACAGAAAAAGAAAATGTTAATGTCGCTGAGATTCTTCGCGACTACAAGGAAAATGAAATAATTCTATACACAACTATGTTGGGCAATGCGTTCTTCAAAGGGTTCACGCGCGATGGTAGTGGAATTATCCTCGAGAGCACGAACACAGTCGATATTGCGCTTGACGCAAACGGAAGGATGAAAGAAGTGCAGAGCGGCGAATGTAATGTATTTCCTTCTGCTGAAATGCGTGACTGGAATAAGTTATTTAAACATGGCGATGTCGTTGTTAGCCAAAAGGACGGCGATATGTTTGTTTTTGATTGCTGGGCAAAAAGCAATTTTACGGAGATGAGTATAATTGACTACTTCGACAAGCCAAGCGAATTTGGCGGAAACGAACTAAGACAAAAATATTTGACTGTTAAAACGAAAGATTATCAGAAAGCCGATGAAGAACAACGTAAATGGTTCTTTGACTTGATGGAGCAATCTTACACCATTGTTGTTGACTGCGGAAGAATAACGAGGGTCGAAAAAAAAGTTCCTGAATTTAAGACTTACGATAGAGTGCTTGTTCGCAACAGGAAGCAAAGTTGGAAGATAGATTTTTTTTCGTATTATGAGCAATTCGGCATCTATCGCTATAGAACGCTTGGAGGATATTACGAATATTGCATACCGTTTGATGGAAATGAACATCTTGTCGGTAAAGAAGTCAAAGATGAGGAGGCATAAAATGATAAATATTAGAGAAATAAGAATTGGCGATATTATCAAAGAAAATAAGTACGAAGGGTATAAAT
>OLGE01004079.1_pt1 | contig 10920 bp, 8 predicted proteins | sample 1605151 | NCBI WGS metagenome assembly OLGE01 (sample SAMEA3888912, study PRJEB22519) | human gut metagenome | biome: human gut; feature: human-associated habitat; material: faeces | place: Denmark | collected 2010
CCGTTGGAGGTGTTTACAATGAGCAGACGACTGAAACTGCATAATGCTTTATGCGACATCCTCTCGTGTCCAAACAAAGGACCAGAGTGTCGTGCTTATTTTCAACCACCGTCATCGGTAAAAATGAAATACCCCGCCATCGTTTACGCTCTCGACGATATTGAGAATACGTTTGCGAATGACGGGGTTTATTTGTCTGCGAGAAAGTATTCGGTAACAGTTATTGACAGCGATCCGGATAGTTCTCTCGTTGGCAAGGTGGCATCTATGCCGGCAAGCCGATTCAATCGGCATTACACGAAAGACAACTTAAATCACGATGTCTTTGAAATATTCTTTTAAGGAGGACAAATTCTATGAAAAAGAAACTCGTTTGGGACAAGACTGGCGAGCGCCTGTATGAGACCGGTGTCAGTCAGGGCGTCCTTTACCCGATTCAGACCGGCGGCGTATATAACTCTGGTACCGCATGGAACGGTCTTAGTACCGTAACAGAAAGCCCGTCTGGAGCAGAACCTACTGCAATTTATGCAGACAACATCAAGTATCTGAACCTTATGTCCGCAGAGGAATTTGGCGGCACAATCGAAGCTTATATGGCACCGGATGAGTTCGCAGAGTGCGACGGTTCCAAAGAGATTGCTCCTGGAGTGTTTGCGGGACAGCAGAACCGTAAGATGTTCGGCTTATCTTACAAGACGCTTCTCGGTAACGATGTTGATTCCAATGATTACGGCTATAAGCTTCATCTCGTTTATGGTTGCTTGGCTTCTCCTTCCGAGAAGGGTTATTCCACTGTAAATGACAGTCCGGAAGCTATTACCTTATCCTGGGAGTTCAGCACCACACCAGTCGAGATTGCAACCTTAATCGATGGAAAGAAGTTGAAGCCCACTTCCATTCTCACCTTCGATTCTACCAAGGTCGATGCTAAGAAACTGGCTGCTCTTGAAGAGATCCTGTACGGTAAAGATCCGTCCACTCCTGATGGAGATGATGGTGTAGAACCGAGACTTCCGCTTCCAGACGAAGTTATCAAGATTATGACCGCAGAGGGCTAATCAGAAATAATACACAAACCACAGATGGAGTCGTATTCAGGAAAGCTGGCGGCTCCTTTTTATTTGAAAGGAGACCAAAATTATGTATGCAGTAACAAAGACTTATAAAGATTTCAACGGTGTTGAGCGCACCGAAACAAAGCTCTTCAACCTTACTGAAACAGAGGTTATGGAGATGGAATTAGGCACAGCTGGTGGAGTTGCTGAGATGCTTCAGCGCATCGTAGATGCAAAAGATCAGCCGACCATTATCAAGTTCTTTAAGGAATTTATCTTAAAGGCATACGGAGAGAAGAGTGCTGACGGCACATATTTCGAGAAGTCTGAAGAGATTTCCAGAAAGTTTGCCTGCACTCAGTTCTACAATCTTCTGTTTATGGAACTGGCTACAGATGACAGCAAAGCCGCTGAATTCGTAAACCATGTAATTCCGAAAGTTGTAGATATCAAGAAGCATTCGGAAAATCCGGAGATTGCTCCTGTGGTTGCCACCATGAACTAAAGAGGTGAGATCGAATGCTTGAACTTACGATACCAAGAACTGATCTGTGGGATGAGCGGAATCAGCGATTTATCCCTGTAAAGGAACAGAAGTTGCGTTTGGAGCATTCGCTCGTTTCACTTTCAAAATGGGAAAGTAGATGGTGCAAAGTCTTCTTATCTAAAGAGCAGAAGACCATTGAAGAAACCATTGATTATATACGCTGTATGACACTCACACAGAATGTTGACCCGCTGGTCTATCAATGCATTACCAATTCTCACATTGATGCGGTAAATGCCTATATTGAAGAGCCTATGACGGCTTCGACTGTTAAGGAAGAAAAGGGTGGCCCAATAAACAGGCAGCAGATAACCAGTGAACTTATCTATTACTGGATGATCGCATATCATATTCCATTTGAGTGTCAGAAATGGCATTTGAATCGTTTGTTAATGCTTATTCGGATTTGCAATGCTGAAAATAAGCCACCGAAGAAGAGAAGCAAACGAGATTTATACAGACATCATGCGGAAGTAAATGCCGCAAACAGAAAGAAATTTAATTCGAAAGGATAGTGATAAAAATGGCGAAATCAAGACAGGCCGTTGTTAATCTTGTCAAATCTTGGGATGGAAAGAAAGAATCGAACGGCTCACATAAAAGCATTATCGATTTATATAACGACTTCTTTGAGAAGATCTGCGCTGGCAAATTTCCTCGTGGCATTCGTATGCGCTATGACTGGGCTTGGTGCGCTTGTACCTGGTCTGCATTAGCGGCAGCTCTCCGATATGAGAGCATTATGCCTATGGAAATTTCCTGCTATTACCTCATTGAAGCAGCAAAGAAAATGGGATGTTGGCAGGAGAACGATGCTTATGTTCCGAGTCCTGGAGATGCGATTTTGTATGACTGGCAGGATAACGGAATCGGTGACAACACTGGCAATCCAGATCATGTCGGTACCGTAATCGAGGTACATAAGGAATCCGGTTACATGGTTATTGAAGAGGGCAACTACAGTAATGCGGTCAAGAAGAGAACCCTGTCTATTAACGGAAAATTTATCAGTGGCTTCATCACACCAAAGTACGACGACAATACAGTTGCCGCTCCTGGATTAAGCAAGGGCAAAGATATCAAAACTGTTGCTCATGAGGTGATTGTTGGACTGTGGGGAAGCGGTGAGAACCGTAAGAAACTGCTTACTGAGTATGGATACAGCTACTCAGAAGTTCAGAGCATGGTAAATCAGATTCTGAATGGATCGGCGGTAACCCCGTCAAATACCAAGCAGGATCAGAACCAGTCCATTTCAAAGAAAGTGGTAGCTACCTGTTCTGCTAAACAGTTTAACAAAGCCTATGCCGGCGAATACAAAACAACGGCGGTTCTTTATTGCCGTAATGATGCCGGAACAAATAAGAAGGCTCTTTGTAAAATTCCGGCTGGCACTAAGGTTAAGTGCTATGGCTACTACACAATGGCAAATGGAGTTAAGTGGCTGTACATCCAGTTTGTACTCGATGGTGTTCAGTACACAGGGTTCTCATCCAGTGCGTACTTAGCAAAGTAGGAGATTCATATGATCACGTTCAGACAAAAGGGTGATTTTTCTAAGCTGACTAGATTCTTAGAGAGAGCAAAAGAATCGGTTCGTCTCGGTGACCTCGATAAGTATGGTCGAGAGGGCGTAGCCGCCCTTGCGTCTGCAACGCCAGTTGATACAGGACTGACGGCGAATTCGTGGCATTACAAGATCGAACAGAAACAAGGTTCCGTATCGATCAGCTTTTACAACACAAATATTCAAAATGGAGTCCCTATTGCAGTTATTTTGCAGTACGGACATGCAACAAGAAACGGCGGCTGGGTACAGGGGCGAGACTACATCAATCCTGCTATCCAGCCTATTTTTGACAAAATTGCAGATGCGGCATGGAAGGAGGTTACTAAGTTATGAGTACAACCGTTGACGAACGTGTCGTCGAAATGCGGTTTGATAACAAACAGTTTGAGCAAAATATTCAGACCAGTTTATCAAGCCTCGATAAGTTGAAGAAGAGTCTTAACCTCGAAGGGGCAGCAAAAGGCTTAGAAACCGTAAACGATGCCGCAAATAAATGCAGTGGAAATATGTCACCGCTGAGTAATGCAGTTGAGACTGTACGAGTGCGATTTTCCGCATTGGAAGTAATGGCAATTACCGCTTTACAGAACATTACCAATTCTGCGCTTGCTGCTGGAAAAAATCTTGTCTCTGCTTTTACCATCGATCCGATTAAAACCGGTTTTGAGGAGTATGAGACCCAGATCAATGCCGTTCAGACAATCCTTGCGAATACATCTTCAAAAGGAACAACTCTTGACCAGGTAAATAATGCGTTAGATGAATTAAATCATTACGCAGATATGACCATTTACAATTTTACGGAGATGACCCGTAACATTGGTACGTTCACCGCGGCTGGCGTGGATCTGGACACATCTGTAGCAGCTATCAAGGGTATTGCGAACCTTGCAGCCGTATCAGGTTCCAACTCTCAGCAGGCAAGTACCGCTATGTATCAGCTTTCACAGGCATTAGCGGCAGGAACAGTAAAATTGCAGGACTGGAACTCAGTGGTAAACGCTGGTATGGGCGGTCAGGTATTCCAGGATGCGCTGAAAGAAACGGCTAAAGTTCATGGAATTGCCATTGACGAAATGATCAAAGATGAGGGCTCATTCAGAGAGACCCTTAGTAAAGGATGGCTTACCTCTGACATCTTGACTGAAACCTTGGCAAAATTTACAGGTGATCTCAACGAAGATCAGCTTCGGACCATGGGATATACCGATGATCAGATCAAATCCATTATGGAGATGGGTAAAACAGCGAACGATGCAGCAACAAAAGTAAAGACTTTTACTCAGCTGTTCGACACGTTGAAAGAGGCTGCCCAGTCAGGATGGACACAAAGCTGGGAAATTATCGTCGGCGACTTTGAAGAGGCAAAAGAATTACTTACTGAGGTGAGCGATACGTTCAGTGCCGTAATCAATGCTTCTGCCGATGCGAGAAATAAAATGCTTCAGGATTGGAAAGACCTTGGCGGTCGTACCATGATGATCGAAGCAGTAAAGAATGTTTTCGAGGGACTGGTTAGCGTTGCCAAGCCGGTTCGGGAGGCATTCAACGAAATCTTCCCGCCAATGACTGGAAAACAGTTAGCCGAAATCACAGAGCGTATCCGTGATCTGACAGCAAAATTCAAAATGGGGGAAGAAAGTTCAAAGAATCTGAAGAATACGTTTAAAGGCGTATTTGCAGTGCTTGATATCGTCGGACAAGCTTTCAAAGCTGTTGCCGGTGGTGTCGGCGAATTGATTGGTCTTTTCTTACCGGCTGGAAACGGAGTGTTATCACTTACTGGAAGTTTCGGTGAGTATCTTGTTAAGCTTGATGAAACGGTAAAGAAGACAGATGTCTTTGGCAAAGCAGTTTCGACGGTTGTTGATATCGTAAAGATAGCTATTACGTTTGTTAAAACTGCCGGAGAAAAAGTAAAAGAATTTGGAAAAACTGCCGGGGAGAAGTTTGATTTTCCTGGATTTGAATTATTCCACTCATTCCTTGAACGAGTACATGATCGCATGGCTCAGATTGGTGATGGTGCTGGAAAAATGAAGAGCGGAGTCATCGTTGCTTTCGAGATGATGGGAGAAGCACTTGAAAAATGTAAATTTCTCAAAGTTATGGAAGCATTGTGGACCGCCGTGAAAGTAATTGCTGGCGGTATTGCCGATGCAGTCGGAACTATGATGGGAACACTCGCTGAGAAACTCGGAAATGCAGATTTTAGCGGAGTTCTTGATGTTCTTAACAGCATCGCTGTTGGTGGAATTGCTTTATCAATTTCTAAATTCTTAAAAAGTGTAACTGGAATTCTTGATGGGGTCAGAGGATGCTTTGAGGCATATCAGACAAATCTTAAAGCCGGAACGTTACTTAAAATCGGAGCAGCAATCGCTTTGCTTGCTGGTTCTATCGTAGCTATTTCTTTGATCGATAGCGATAAACTGTCAGTTTCTCTTGGGGCTATCACAGTTCTCTTTGCTAATCTACTTGGAGCGATGGCGATTTTTAACAAAATCAGCAGTGATACGGGAAAAGTATCCAAAGCATGTACCGCGATGATCGCTATGTCAGTTGCAGTATCTATTCTGGCAGGAGCTTTGAAGAAAGTTTCAGACCTTGATTGGGGTGAACTTGCGAGAGGTCTGGTTGGAATTGCCGGTCTTACGACTATTGTTGTTGCTTCATCTAAAGCCATGGCAAGCGGTCAGAAACAAGTTATGAAAGGCGCTACCAGCTTAATTATATTTGGAGCAGCTATCAAAATCCTGGCTTCGGCATGTAGGGATTTATCGAAATTACAGTGGGATGAACTTGGACGTGGATTAACAGGAGTCGGAGTCTTATTTGCTGAGATTGCTGTATTCCTTAGAGCTGCAAAATTTAACGGAAAAATGCTTAGCACTGCGACTGGAATTGTTATTCTGGCGGCGGCAATGAAAGTTCTGGCATCCGCTTGCAAAGACTTTGGTCAGATGGAGTGGAGCGAGATTGGAAAAGGATTAGCTGGAATCGGTGGATTACTTGCCGAACTTGCTGTCTTTACGAATTTGGCTGGAAATGCAAAACACGTAATGTCTACTGGCGTAGCCTTAATTGCTATTGGCGCTGCAATGAAAATCTTTGCTTCCGCTGTAAAAGATTTTGGTCAATTACAGTGGGATGAAATCGGCAGAGGTTTAACTGCTATGGGCGGCGCACTTGCAGAGGTAGCTATTGCTGTTAATCTGATGCCGAAGAACATGATCGGTATTGGAACTGGGCTCGTTATCGTCGGCGGCGCACTTGAAATCATTGCAAACTGTATGAGTAAATTCGGAGGTATGCAGTGGGAAGAGATCGGTAGAGGTCTTACCGTCATGGGTGGGGCTTTAGCTGAGTTGGCTATCAGTCTCAATTTCATGAAAGGCACGCTTGGTGGATCAGCAGCATTGTTGGTTGCGTCCGGAGCCTTAGCTGTTCTTGCGCCGGTACTCAGTATTTTGGGAGCGTTATCGTGGGAAGCGATTGCGAAAGGACTTATTTCTATTGCCGGAGCATTCACAATTATCGGCGTAGCAGGCGCGGTACTTACACCATTGGTTCCGACTATTCTGGCATTATCGGGAGCGTTTGCATTGATTGGTGTTGGGGTTCTTACAATCGGAGCGGGTTTACTTGCAGCTGGCACAGGACTTTCGGCACTTGCTATCGGATTCACAGCGCTGGCAACTGCTGGTGCCGCTGGAGCGACTGCAATCGTAGCAGCACTGACAGTTATCGTTACTGGTATCGCTGGCTTAATTCCGGCTGTTCTTACAAAAGTCGGAGAAGGAATTATCGCAATCTGCAAAGTTATTGCTGCCGGAGCACCAGCTATTGGTGAAGCTGTAAAGGCAGTTGTCTTAACGCTGATCGATGTTTTCGTATCCTGTGTACCGCATCTGGCAGACGGAGCTTTACAATTAGTGGTTGGTGTATTAGCGGCTCTGGTTACTTATACGCCTCAAATTGTAGATCTAGCTTTCAAATTCCTTATTGGAATTTTAGAGGGTATTGCTAGTAATCTGCCGTCACTGATTAAAGCTGGTGTCGATGTACTCGTAGCATTTTTCGCTGGTATCGTCGATGCACTGAGAGGAATCGATACTGGAGCTTTGCTAAAAGGAATTGCCGGAATCGGTCTGTTATCAGCTATTATGCTTGCTCTTAGTGCAACAGCATCGCTTGTTCCAGGAGCAATGGTTGGAATCCTTGGTATAGGTGCGGTTGTTGCTGAGATGGCGTTAGTGCTTGCGGCCGTCGGACTCTTATCGAAACTTCCAGGACTTTCTTGGCTTATCGGAGAAGGTGGAAAGCTTTTACAGGGAATCGGAACGGCAATCGGTCAGTTCGTTGGTGGAATCGTCGGCGGATTTATGAGCGGTGTGTCGAGTCAGTTCCCGCAAATTGGAGCTGATTTATCCGCTTTTATGAATAATGTTCAGCCGTTTTTACAGGGAGCTAGTCAGATTCAGCCATCTATGATGGACGGAGTAAAGGCATTAGCCGAGACTGTGCTTATTCTGACAGCGGCTGATATTTTACAGGGATTGACTTCTTGGCTTACAGGAGGATCGTCTTTATCTAAGTTCGGAGAGGAACTTGTACCGTTTGGCGAAGCTATGAGAGATTTCTCGTTAGCTATCGGAAACATGGACGGGGAAATCGTGGCAAATGCGGCGACAGCTGGCAAAGCATTAGCTGAAATGGCAGCCACAATTCCAAATACAGGCGGATTAGTGTCTTTCTTCGCAGGAGAAAATGACATGACTGCCTTTGGAAAGCAGCTTGTACCGTTTGGCGAAGCTATGAGACAGTTCGGGGATGCAATTACTGGACTCGATGCAAATGCCGTTACAGAAGCGGCAATCGCTGGCAAGGCCATGGCAGAGATGGCGACAACCATTCCAAATTCTGGCGGTGTCGTAGGATTCTTTGCTGGTGAAAACGATATGGGTGAGTTTGGAAAACAGCTTGTACCATTTGGCGAAGCAATGAAAGCATTTGGCGATGCGGTTCGTGGACTGGAAGCCGATGCAATCGTCAATTCTGCAACGGCGGGCAAGGCTTTAGTCGAGCTTGCTGATACTGTTCCCAATACAGGTGGCGTTGTAGCATTCTTTACTGGAAACAACGATGTTGATACTTTCGGTGAGAAACTTGTACCGTTCGGTGAAGCTATGAAGGCATATTCTGAAGCTATTATGGGTATGGACTCCGCGGCTATTACGAACTCAGCAACAGCTGGTAAAGCCCTAGTGGAGCTTGCCAACACCATTCCAAATACCGGAGGACTTGTAAGCTGGTTTACCGGTGACAACGATCTTGGTAGTTTTGGTGATAGTCTGGTTCAGTTCGGAAGTGGAATTAAGAGTTATTCGGATTCTATTTCTGGAATCGATACCGGAATCATGTCAAGTGTGATTACCCAGGTGAATCGACTTGTTGAAATGGCTAAAGGAATGGCGGAATTAGATACGAGTGGTATGAGTGGTTTTAGCACAGCACTGATTCAGCTTGGAAACAACGGTATCGACGGTTTCATCAATGCGTTTACAGATGCGAGCGGAAGAGTGACATCCGCCGCGACCTCTATGCTGACGACATTCATCAATGCGGCTAATGCTCAGAAAGGTAATCTGACATCTACGTTTACGACCATGATGCAGGCTGTACTTACGACTCTTACGAACTATCAAACCCAGTTCAATACTGCTGGCTCTACGTTGATGACAAAATTTATCAGCGGAATTAAATCTCAGGACGGAAATACCAAAACTGCAATTACCAACATTATTAGCGGTTGCATCACTGCAATCAATAATAAGCAGACTCAGTTCAATACTGCGGGTGCGAACCTCATGATCAAGCTTATTGCTGGAGTTAAATCGAAAGATTACGAAACCAGAAATGCGTTTGTAAACATCTTAAGTTCATGCCTTACAGCTATCGCGAACAAGTATCCGGAATTTCAAAATGCAGGAATGCAGTGCATGATTAAGTTCATCGCTGGTGTTAAGGAAAAAGCCGAAGAAGTAAAAACAGCTTTCACTGGCAATCTTAATGCTTCTGTAACAGCTATCCGGGATTATCATGATCAGTTTAAACAGGCTGGTACTTACTTGGTGGAGGGATTTGCTGATGGAATCAGTGAGAATACGTACCGCGCGGAAGCTAAAGCCAGAGCAATGGCAAGGGCTGCGGCAGAAGCAGCAGAAGACGAACTGGACGAGCATTCACCTTCCAGAGTAGGATACCACATCGGTGATTTCTTTGGATTGGGATTCGTTAATGCCATCGGAACTTATGCGGTGAAGGCATATAATGCCAGTGCTGAAATGGCTGATTCGGCAAAAACAGGTCTCGGAAATGCAATCGCAAAGGTTAAGGATATGATCGACAACGGTGTTGATGGTCAGCCTACGATTCGACCGATTCTGGATCTGTCAGACGTTGAAGAGAAGAGTCATCTACTGAATACGCTGTTCAGTAGATCGCAGGCTTTAACCGTCAGCACAGGAATTGCAGCAGCTCGTGGACGGAATCTTCAAAATGAAGATACTAATCCGAATACAGGTAACTCTTATAACTTTACACAGAATAACTATTCGCCTAAGGCACTGTCGAGAACAGAGATTTATCGGCAGACGAAGAATCAGTTCTCGGCGATGGAAAGGATGGTGGAAACTTGATTCGAGCAGTCACGTTTACGAACTATCTTGGCGATAGTATCCGACTTGATTTGGCGAGACCGGAGGAATCCGGTTTCATCATCAAGTCTGTAACTGGCTTGGGACCAGGAAAAGCGATACAACCGATGGAAGTCTGTTCAATTCTTCAAGGATGCCGAGCCGAAACATTGTTATTTCTCTTGCGTATATGTGGAAGGATTCCATTGAAGACGTAAGACAGCTTTCATACAAGTATTTTCCTATTAAAAAGAAGCTCACAATGCTTATCGAAACCGATAATAGGCAGGCAGAGATTGAAGGGTATGTCGAATCAAACGACCCAACAATCTTCAGTAAAGACGAGGGTTCGGATATCTCAATCGTGTGTCCGAATCCTTTCTTTTACTCTGCCGGAAAAGACGGAATCAACACAACCATCTTCTATGGTGTAGAGGCACTGTTCGAGTTTCCTTTCAGTAATGAATCTCTTAAGGACCCGTTACTAGAAATGGGAGAAATCAAAAATGAAACAGAGCAGGTGGTTGTATATAATGGCGACGCTGAAATCGGAGTGACTATTACGATTCACGCAATCGGTGAAGCCAGCAATATTACGATCTACAATACCGGTACTCGTGAAGTGATGCGGATCGATACCGATAAATTGGAGAAATTCACTGGCTCTGGAATTATAGCAGGTGATGAAATCATTATCTGCACCGTAAAAGGAAACAAGTCGATTACGCTTCTTAGGAACGGAAAGACTACAAACATCTTGAACTGCCTGGATAAAAACGCTGATTGGTTCCAGCTTGCGAAGGGCGACAACATCTTTGCTTATACGGCTGAGTACGGAAGTACAAATTTACAGTTTAAGATTGAGAACCGTATAGTCTACGAGGGGGTATAAGCACTATGGATGTGACAATTTTAAACACCAACCTAGATGCTGTCTCTAGTGTGGATACGTACGAGTCCTTCATCTGGACAGATCGGTATTACGCTTACGGTGACTTTGAACTATATGAAGCAATGCGAGAGGGTCTTCTTGACTACATCAAACAG
>OLGE01004083.1_pt1 | contig 10913 bp, 8 predicted proteins | sample 1605151 | NCBI WGS metagenome assembly OLGE01 (sample SAMEA3888912, study PRJEB22519) | human gut metagenome | biome: human gut; feature: human-associated habitat; material: faeces | place: Denmark | collected 2010
CTAAACGATTAGGCGCGTAGCTGATAAACGGCAGCGCTGCTGCGATTGCCGTCAGCAACAGCAGCAGCGCCAGAACAGGATTAATACGTAGATAAGTCACGGGAAATTACTTCGTCCACCCTTTTTGTTTCAGGTAGTCGGCAGCCACTTTTTTGGCATCCAGTCCTTCCACTGCAATGCTGGCATTCAGCTGCTGCAATGTTTTTGCATCGAGGCTGGCGAAGACTGGCTGTAGCCACTGTGCCATTTGCGGATATTCCTTCAACACCGACTCACGCACCACTGGTGCAGGCGCGTAGATAGGTTGCACACCTTGCGGATCGCTTAAGGTTTGCAGCCCCAGCGCCGCTACCGGGCCGTCGGTGCCGTAAGCCATTGCAGCATTAACGCCAGAGGTTTGCTGGGCAGCGGCTTTGATCGTCACCGCCGTGTCGCCACCAGCCAGTGACAGCAACTGATCCTGACCGAGCTTAAAGCCATAGGCTTTTTCAAACGCGGGTAACGCATCGGCGCGTTCGATAAACTCTGCCGAGGCTGCCAGTTTGAAGGTGCCGCCCTCTTTCAGATAACGACTCAGGTCAGCAAGCGAAGTGAGTTTGTTTTTCTCTGCCACATCCTGACGCACGGCGATGGTCCAGGTGTTATTCGCTGGTGCGGGCGTCAGCCAGATTAACTTGTTTTGCTCTGCATCGAGTTTTTTGACTTTCTCGTAACCTTGCTGCGCGTTTTTCCATGCCGCATCGTTTTCATCTTTAAAGAAAAAAGCGCCATTGCCGGTATATTCCGGATAGATATCCAGTTCACCGGAAGTAATCGCCCCGCGCACCACGGGAGTCGCTCCGAGTTGCACTTTATTGACCGTTGGTACTCCGTGGCTTTCGAGTACTTGCAAAATGATATTGCCGAGCAGCGCGCCTTCGGTATCGATTTTTGAACCGACTTTAACGGGGGAAGCCGCGTGCAGCGGCAGGCTCACGGCTGCCAACAAAACCAGTGAACCTGCCCAGACCTTTGAGAGTGGCATGATGCTTTCCTCATTCTTTTACTGTTGTTTTCAGCGAATTAAGAGAAAAGCATAGTTGATAATGACAGAGTTAGCCTGAGCGGAAGGATTCAGTTGCAGAATCAGATAAATACTTAAAGGGCATATTTTGCCCGGCGTTTCTTGCCGGATGCGGCGTAAACGCCTTATCCGGCCTACAAAGGGCGAAAATTCAGCAAGTTAAGATATGAACATCAGGCAAAGGGCGCAAACGTCGCGCCCTTACTAAAGCATTACAGCAACTCAAACTCGCCTTTCTTAACGCGTGCGGAATCAGTGCCGATAAAGACATTGAACTTGCCAGGCTCGGCGTCATATTTCATCTGTTGATTCCAGAACTTCAGCGCCTCAATATCAATCGGGAAGCTGACGGTCTGAGTTTCGCCCGGCTTCAGGGTGATTTTCTCAAAGCCTTTCAGCTGCTTCACCGGGCGGCTCATAGAAGCCGTCACATCCTGCAAGTACATCTGCACTACCGTGGCCCCTTCGCGCTTACCGGTGTTCGTCACCTGCACGCTGGCCGTCACTTTGCCGTCACGCTTCATGGTCGGCGCAGAAAGTTTCACATCAGAGACGGTGAAAGTGGTATAGCTCAGACCATAGCCGAACGGATAAAGCGCCCCGTTAGCTTCATCAAAATAACGCGAAGTGTATTTGTTCGGCTTGTCGGCATTATACGGACGCCCGGTATTCAGATGGCTGTAGTACACCGGGATCTGCCCGACAGAACGCGGGAAGGACATTGGCAGCTTGCCGGACGGGTTGTAATCGCCAAACAATACATCGGCAATTGCATTACCGCCTTCAGTCCCCGCAAACCAGGTTTCCAGAATCGCATCAGCCTGCTGATCTTCTTTCACCAGCGCCAGCGGACGCCCGTTCATAAGCACCAACACCAGCGGTTTACCGGTGGCTTTCAGCGCCGCAATCAAGTCACGTTGGCTTTGCGGAATAGTAATATCGGTACGGCTGGAGGCCTCGTGCGCCATCCCCTGTGCTTCACCGACTACAGCCACCACCACATCAGATTGTTTCGCCGTCTGCACCGCTTCATCAATCATCTCTTGCGGCGAGCGCGGATCGACTTTGACCGCTTCTTCATACTGATTCAGGAAATCGATAATGCCTTTGTCACTGGTAACGTTCGCCCCTTTGGCATACAGCACTTTACCGTTTTCACCGACGGCATTTTTAATCCCGGTCAGTACGGTCACGGATTGATCGGCAACACCGGCTGCGGACCAGCTGCCCATCACGTCACGTTTACTGTCCGCCAGTGGCCCAACCACCGCAATGGTGGCCGATTTTTTCAGCGGTAACGTTTCGAGACGGTTTTTCAGCAACACCAGGCTTTCGCGCGCCACTTTACGCGCTTCTTTACGGTGCAGGCGGCTTTCAGCATTGGTATCCACCGGGTCAGACTCTTTCGGCCCCAAATGGCTGTATGGGTCGTTAAACAATCCCATATCATATTTAACGTTCAGTACATGGCGGGCAGCATCGTCCAGCTCTTCCATCGTCACTTTGCCGGATTTGATCAACCCAGGCAGATACTTCGAGTAATACTCGTCGCTCATACTCATGTTGATTCCGGATTTCAGCGCCACGCGCACCGCATCTTCCGGGTCTGCCGCCGTGCCATGTTTAATCAGCTCTTTGATTGCACCGTGATCGGAAACGGTGATGCCTTTAAAGCCCCACTGGTCGCGCAGAACATCTTTCAGCAGCCAGGAATCGGAGGTGGCTGGCGTGCCGTTCAGCGAGTTCAGCGCCACCATCACCGCGCCGCTGCCTGCGTCCAGCCCCGCTTTGTACGGCGGCATATAATCATTAAACAGGCGCTGCGGACTCATATCGACGGTGTTGTACTCTTTACCGCCTTCTACCGCGCCGTATGCGGCAAAGTGTTTGACGCTGGTCATCACCGAGTAGCGATCTGCCGGGCTTTTACCCTGCATCGCTTCCACCATGGTTTTACCCATTGTTGAGGTGAGATACGTATCTTCGCCAAAACCTTCGGAAGCACGTCCCCAGCGCGGATCGCGCGAGACATCGACCATCGGTGCCCAGGTCATATTCAGGCCATCATCTGCCGCTTCATAAGCAGAGACACGTCCGACCGTTTTCACTGCATCGAGGTTAAAAGACGAGGCCAGACCGAGGCTAATCGGGAACACCGTGCGCTGACCGTGCAGCACGTCGTAAGCAAAGAAAAGAGGAATTTTCAGGCGGCTTAATTCCATCACCTGATCCTGCATGGCGCGGATATCCTGACGGGTTACGGTGTTGAAAATCGCCCCAACCTGACCGTCTTTGATCATCTCGCGGATCGCCTCTTTCGGGTTATCCGGGCCGACGCTGATTAAGCGCAGCTGACCAATTTTCTCATCAACTGTCATTTTCTTAAGCAGTTCGTTGACGAACGCATCCCGCGCTTCGGGCGTTAATGGATGGTTGCCGAATAAATCATCCGCCAGTGCTGGCTGCAGGGCCAGACTCACCGCGATTCCTACTGAACATAGCCATTTCATATGGATTTTTCTTCCTCTGTTGCCCGACGAGGCAGCGAAAATGGTGCAAAAACCGTAGTTTGCCATAAGCATGATGGAGAGAGAAAAAGAATGCTCAGTTTATTGTCTGAATTTTCAAAATATTCACTCGCTGAATTGTCATACAAGGCGCTATTCTAGTTTGTGATATTTTTTCGCCACCACAAGGAGTGGAAAATGTCTTCCATGACAACAACTGATAATAAAGCCTTTTTGAATGAACTTGCCCGTCTGGTCGGTCATTCACACCTGCTCACCGATCCCGCAAAAACGGCCCGCTATCGCAAGGGCTTCCGTTCTGGTCAGGGCGACGCGCTGGCTGTCGTTTTCCCTGGCTCACTACTGGAATTGTGGCGGGTGCTGAAAGCCTGCGTCACCGCCGACAAAATTATTCTGATGCAGGCTGCCAATACAGGCCTGACCGAAGGATCGACGCCAAACGGTAACGACTATGATCGAGATGTCGTTATCATCAGCACCCTGCGTCTCGACAAGCTGCACGTTCTTGGCAAGGGCGAACAGGTGCTAGCCTATCCGGGCACCACGCTCTATTCGCTGGAAAAAGCCCTCAAACCGCTGGGACGCGAACCGCACTCGGTGATTGGATCGTCGTGTATAGGCGCATCGGTTATCGGCGGTATTTGTAACAACTCCGGCGGCTCGCTGGTGCAACGTGGCCCGGCGTATACCGAAATGTCGTTATTCGCGCGTATAAATGAAGACGGCAAACTGACGCTGGTGAACCATCTGGGGATTGATCTGGGCGAAACGCCGGAGCAGATCCTTAGCAAGCTGGATGATGATCGCATCAAAGATGACGATGTGCGTCACGATGGTCGTCACGCCCACGATTATGACTATGTCCACCGCGTTCGTGATATTGAAGCCGACACGCCCGCACGTTATAACGCCGATCCGGATCGGTTATTTGAATCTTCTGGTTGCGCCGGGAAGCTGGCCGTCTTTGCGGTACGTCTAGATACCTTCGAAGCGGAAAAAAATCAGCAGGTGTTTTATATCGGCACCAACCAGCCGGAAGTGCTGACCGAAATCCGCCGCCATATTCTGGCTAACTTTGAAAATCTGCCGGTTGCCGGGGAATATATGCACCGGGATATCTACGATATTGCGGAAAAATACGGCAAAGACACCTTCCTGATGATTGATAAGTTAGGCACCGACAAGATGCCGTTCTTCTTTAATCTCAAGGGACGCACCGATGCGATGCTGGAGAAAGTGAAATTCTTCCGTCCGCATTTTACTGACCGTGCGATGCAAAAATTCGGTCACCTGTTCCCCAGCCATTTACCGCCGCGCATGAAAAACTGGCGCGATAAATACGAGCATCATCTGCTGTTAAAAATGGCGGGCGATGGCGTGGGCGAAGCCAAATCGTGGCTGGTGGATTATTTCAAACAGGCCGAAGGCGATTTCTTTGTCTGTACGCCGGAGGAAGGCAGCAAAGCGTTTTTACACCGTTTCGCCGCTGCGGGCGCAGCAATTCGTTATCAGGCGGTGCATTCCGATGAAGTCGAAGACATTCTGGCGTTGGATATCGCTCTGCGGCGTAACGACACCGAGTGGTATGAGCATTTACCGCCGGAGATCGACAGCCAGCTGGTGCACAAGCTCTATTACGGCCATTTTATGTGCTATGTCTTCCATCAGGATTACATAGTGAAAAAAGGCGTGGATGTGCATGCGTTGAAAGAACAGATGCTGGAACTGCTACAGCAGCGTGGCGCGCAATACCCTGCCGAGCATAACGTCGGTCATTTGTATAAAGCACCGGAGACGTTGCAGAAGTTTTATCGCGAGAACGATCCGACCAACAGTATGAATCCGGGGATCGGTAAAACCAGTAAGCGGAAAAACTGGCAGGAAGTGGAGTAAAAATTACGGATGGCATAGTATCGCCATCCGTCATTCACTTAATCGTTCTGTGCCGTCTGCCCCGCCGCCGCCATTTGGGCGGCTTTTTGTTTTTTATAGCTCAACGCTGCTGCTGGAACAGGCATCACTTTACCGGTTTCAATCCAGGTACGCAGGCGGCTGGCATCGGCAAAATGGGTATATTTGCCAAACGCATCCATCACTACCAGCGCCACCGGTTTATTATTGATAACCGTACGCATCACCAGACAATGGCCCGCCGCATTGGTAAAACCGGTTTTGGTTAACTGAATATTCCAGTTATCGCGATACACCAGATGGTTAGTATTGCGGAACGGCAGCGTATACGTCGGGTTAGAGAAGGTTGCCATATCTTCCCGGGTAGTACTTAACTGCCCGATCAACGGATATTGTTTGCTGGCAATGAGCAGTTTGGTTAAGTCACGGGCAGTTGAAACGTTATGCACCGACAATCCGGTAGGTTCAACAAAGCGCGTGTTGTTCATTCCGAGCGATTTCGCTTTCGCATTCATTGCCTTAATAAAGGCTTTGTAACCACCGGGATAATGGTGTGCAAGGCTTGCCGCCGCGCGGTTTTCTGAAGACATCAGCGCCAGCAACAGCATATCTTTACGGCTGATTTCGCTATTCAGTCGTACGCGCGAATAGACCCCTTTCATCTCCGGCGTCTGGCTGATATCCACTTTTAGTTTTTCATCCAGCGGCAGTCGTGCATCCAGCACAACCATCGCGGTCATTAATTTGCTGATAGACGCAATCGGACGCACCAGATCCGGGTGGTTCGAATAGATCACTTTGTTGGTATTCAGATCAACAATCATCGCGCTACCGGAGGCAATTTCCGGTTGTGAAGCGGTGGTAGCGGCTGCCGTTTTCGCAACGGCCTGCGGTGCAAAAGGCACAGCCAGCATCAGGGCCAGGCTAAATAAAGAAACTCGAAATTTCGGCATGATGAGCATTCAGATAGTGGTTCACGCGCACGGGTTGCGCACCGCCGGAGTAAGGATTTACTGAGGCTAGCGACGCCATCATAACGAGCAAAAAGTGCGATCGTCAAAGGAGAATCGTGAGGAAATGCTGCATTGCTGACATTTACGCCAGCAATGCAACGTCAAAGAACTTTCTAGAACAAACGATAACCGTAGCCCCATAGTATAACGGTTAGGGCGAGCAGCACTTCCAGTACCAGCACGCCAATCGCCAGCGTCGAACTGGAGAAGCTAAGGCCTTCCTCTTTGTTGATATTCAGGAAGCTCGGAATACCAAGGTAAAGCAGGTAGCCGGTGTAAAACAGCGCCACCGTGCCGACCAGCGCACACAACCAGACCAGCGGATAAAGCGCCACCAGACCGCTTAAAAACAGCGGAGTTGCAACGTAGCCCGCGAAGACCATGCAGTGCGCAAGTGACGGACGCTGCGGGTAATTGCGCGCCATCCACCAGATGACCCGCCCCATCACCGCGACCCCAGCGAGCATAACGCCATAAAACAGGACAGCCAACGCCAGTCCGGTAAACCAGGATAACTTCAGGATAGTGCCATCGCCAAAATTCCAGCCAATCTGTGTAGTGCCAATGAAGGCGCAAATCACCGGAATCGCCGCCATCAGCAAAACGTGGTGGGTGTAATGGTGAGAAATCGTTTCGTTTTCGCGATTAATCACCTGCATTTCACGATCGGGATGGGAAAACAGTCCCCAGACATGGCTCATACCGCCCCCTTGTTGTGAGTTCATGAACCTGACAGTTCAAGTATAAGCCAGCTTGTGATTATTTTTTGTTCATCCATGTAATTTGCACCGTCTGATGTATGTCCTTTTTCAGCGTGAATGATTCACAGGGTGTATGCTTACAGGCAACCAAAGGGAGACAGACTGGCCTATGGATCTCAATACACTCATCTCACAATATGGTTATGCCGCGCTGGTTATCGGTAGCCTGGCGGAAGGTGAAACCGTGACTTTGCTGGGAGGCGTTGCGGCACATCAGGGACTATTAAAGTTCCCGCTGGTGGTACTTTCTGTGGCGCTTGGCGGCATGATTGGCGACCAGGTGCTCTATCTGTGCGGGCGGCGGTTTGGCGGCAAGCTGTTACGCCGTTTCTCGAAACATCAGGATAAAATTGAGCGGGCGCAGAAACTTATCCAGCGCCATCAGTATCTGTTTGTCATTGGTACGCGTTTTATGTATGGCTTTCGGGTCATTGGTCCGACGCTGATTGGTGCCAGCCAGCTGCCGCCGAAAATCTTTCTGCCGCTTAATATTCTCGGCGCATTTGCCTGGGCGTTGATTTTTACCACTATCGGTTACGCTGGTGGTCAGGTGATTGCGCCGTGGTTGCACACTCTCGACCAGCATTTGAAGCACTGGGTCTGGTTGATTCTGGTCGTGGTTCTGGTGGTAGGCGTGCGCTGGTGGCTGAAACGGCGCGGGAAGAAAAAGCCGGATCATCAGGCGTAAAACCATTGCCCTGGGTAAGGCGTTCGCGCCGCATCCGACATCCGGTGCACCATGCCTGATGCGACGCTTGTGCGTCTTATCATGCCTACCAAAATTTTACCCATTGAAATAACCACGCACCTCACTGCGCTATTCTGGGTTGAACTGCGGATTCGCCAACATAAAGCCGCCATCCACTATCAACGACTGCCCGGTGGTGTAATTTGCGCCCTCTGAGCACAGCCACGCTACCAGGCTGGCAATCTCATGCGTTGCGCCAAAACGCCGCAGAGGAATCGAAGGCTCCGCGTCGGGCTTCACGTCGCTGTCATCCATGCCATTCATTGGCGTGGCGATCGCCCCAGGCGCGACTGCGTTCACCAAAATCTTATGCCTGACCAGCTCCAGCGCCATCGTTTTGGTTAACCCGCCGAGCGCATGTTTAGCGGCTGTGTAAGCGCTGGCATCCGGCAGCGGCGTATGTTCATGTACCGACGTAATGTTGATGATGCGACCGCCCTGCCCTTGTTTCACCATCTGGCGGGTCGCAATTTGTGAGCATAAAAATGCACCATCGACATCAACGGTAAAAATCTTGCGCCACTCATCGAAAGCCATATCAAGAAACGGCGCTTTGGTCATTGCGCCCGCATTATTCACCAGCACATCAATACGCCCCAGCCGTTGAATGAGTTTCTCCAGCGCCTGCGCACCTTCTGGCAGTTTACCGAGATCCAGCTGCACGATCTCCGCACGTACGCCGTGGCTAACTACCTCACGCGCGGTATCTTTTGCCCCTTCTTCATCTGAGTGCCAGGTAATGCCAATATCAAACCCCTGCTGCGCCAGTAATAACGCGCACTCTTTGCCGATCCCCGAATCGGAGGCGGTAATAATCGCAACCTGTGCCATCGAGTTCTCCACTTAACGCTGAATAAACGTTAAGTATAGAAGGCGCATATCATCAGCGTTTGTAACCCCCGCCCAACGCACCAGTGAGTTGAATGGAAGCATCCAGCCACTGCCCTTGCAATAACAGGCCATTGGCCCGCTCACGCAGCGCGGGGATTCTGGCTTCGCTGACGCGGGAACCAGCAATGATGCCCGCGTTAAAGCGCGCCTGCGCAAGACCTACCACACGCAAGGCATCGCGCTCAATTTGCGCCTGATGCTGGTTTTTCTCCGCCAGTGTCTGAACCTGACTGGCTGCCCGCGCCACGTCATTCACCGCTTCAACCACCGCTTTGTTGTAGCTGGCGATAGACAAGTTGCTTTCGGCTTTTGCGATATCGAGATTGGCGTTAAGACGACCACTATCGAAAATGGGTAGCGTCAGGCCTGCCGTAACGCCCATTTGCTGCGCGGAATGACGGAACAGATCGCTTAAGTGCAACGCATCCTGTTGCAGGAAGGCCATCAGGTTGATGTCAGGATAAAATGCCGCTTTTGCCGCATCAATGGTGCTTAGCGATGACTCAACGTACCAGTGCGCCGCCTGCAAATCTGCCCGCCGGGCCAGTAAGGAGTACCCCAGTTCATCAGGAAGCTGGCTTGCCACTTTCGGCAACGCGACTGGATTAAGCTTCAATGCCTTTGTCTGGTGATTTGTAAGTGCGCTTAACCGTGCCTCAATAATTTTCATTTTCCCCGCGACATCGTTGAGCTGCTGCCGGGTTTTGCTGGCATTAATATCGGTTTCCACACCTTCAACTGAAGAAGTAATCCCGTTCTGATATAGCTGGCGATCGGTCGCGATAATGGTGTTCTGCTCTTTTTCTATTTGCTGCAAGACAGTATTTAACGCCGCCTGGGTTTGCCACTCCCAGTACAGGCGGGCTACGCTGCCAGCCAGCAATTGGCGGGTTTGCTCGCGTTCCGCCGCTCGTGCTTTAACCGTACCCAGGCGAGCAGTTACCTCCGCCCGATTCTTTCCCCAGATATCGAGATGCCAGCCCGCCGTTAAGCCAAAAGTACCGTTGGTGTACCACGGACCGGTCGTACCTGCGGCAGGATCGTTCAGAGCAAACGGCCCCATTAACCCTTCTGCCGACATTTTTTGCCGCTCCATATCCGCAGAAAAGTCGATCTGCGGACCATCCTGAGTGGCAACTGCCTTCGCCTGGGCTTCAGCCAGCTGAATGCGCTGTTCAGCCACCTGCATATCCGGTGCGTTCTGTAGTGCGTTATTAATTAAGGAAGTGAGTTGATTATCGTGATACTCCAGCCACCATTGGCTGTCTGGCCAACCATTTTTCAGCGCCGTGGGTAATGCGGTGTCAACTTGCACAGCGGGCGTTTGCTGGCTTAACGCCTGGCGGGTTTCATGCATAGGAGCACACCCGGCCAGCATCAGTAACAGCGGAAAACAGGCGATGGCTGGATAAAAGGAATCACGATTCATGGGGGAATAATCAGGTAAGAAAAGGTGCGCGGAGATTACCGTGTGTTGCGATATATTTTTTAGTTTCGCGTGGCAATACATCAGTGGCAATAAAACGACATATCCAGAAAAATATACACTAAGTGAATGATATCTTCCGATTTATCTTAATCGTTTATGGATAACGGCAAAGGGCTTCGTTTTTTCCTATACTTATTCAGCACTCACAAATAAAGGAACGCCAATGAAAATTATACTCTGGGCTGTATTGATTATTTTCCTGATTGGGCTACTGGTGGTGACTGGCGTATTTAAGATGATATTTTAAAAATCAGATATGGTTTTATCCAGTAGAATGGATACTGGCTGATAAAAATTGGGGACCGGACAAAATAGGACTTTGGCTATTTCTACTGTTGTTTTTATTAGTAATGCTGGGAATTCTGGGAGGTGTTTTATATGGAAGATTGGAAGAAATCTGAAGGGACATTTAATCTGGCCTGTGATCCGCAAAGAGTAAGTGGAATGATGCAGAACACCTGCGTAAAAATAGAACACGTGACCAAACGTTTCGGTGAAGACATCGTGTT
>OLGE01004102.1_pt1 | contig 10856 bp, 9 predicted proteins | sample 1605151 | NCBI WGS metagenome assembly OLGE01 (sample SAMEA3888912, study PRJEB22519) | human gut metagenome | biome: human gut; feature: human-associated habitat; material: faeces | place: Denmark | collected 2010
GACGACGAGCTACATCACGCGCGCCATCCTGCGCAAGGCAGGCTATAAGGTCGGCCTGATCGGCACGATCCAGATCATGATTGAGGATGAGGTGCTGCCAATCCACAATACGACGCCGGATGTCGTCGAGCTGCAGCACACGCTGGCGATGATGCGCGACAAGGGCATGGACTACGTCGTCATGGAAGTCTCGTCGCACGCGCTCGACCAGAACCGCGTAGCGGGCATCGAGTTTGACACGGCTGTCTTCACGAATCTCACGCAGGATCACCTCGACTACCACAAGACGCTCGAGAACTACATGCTCGCGAAGGCGAAGCTCTTCGACCATGTGTCGGAGAAGGGCTGCAAGCAGGGCAAGACGGCTGTCGTCAACATCGACGATGCGGCCGGTGCGACGATGCTCGCACATGCAGAATGCCAGCATCTGACGTATGCCATCGAGAAGGAAGCCGACTTGCGCGCGACGGACATCCTCGTCCACGCGAACGGCGCGGAGTTCGTGCTCCATCACGAGAGCTTCGGCGAGATGAAACTCTCGCTCCACATCACGGGCATCTTCAATGTCTACAATGTCATGAGCGCCGTCGGCGCGGCTCTTTCTGAGCACATCGACGCATCCGTCATCAAGGAGGCGCTCGAGGCCTTCACGGCAGTGCCGGGCCGCTTCGAGCTCGTCAAGGCCGGCCAGGACTTCTCCATCATCGTCGACTACGCGCACACGCCGGACGGCGTCGAGAATGTCCTCAAGACGGCGCGCAAGATCGCGAAGCGGCGCATCATCGCTGTCTTCGGCTGCGGCGGCGACCGCGACCGCACGAAGCGCCCGATCATGGGACGTCTCGCGGCGGAGCTCGCCGATGTCGTCATCGCGACGTCGGACAACCCGCGCACGGAGGACCCGGCGTTCATCCTCTCGCAGGTCGAGGAGGGTGTTGAGGAGGCCATCGGCACGAAGCACCATGAGCTCATCGTGGACCGCCGCCAGGCCATCTACCGCGCCGTCGAGATGGCGGAGAAGGACGATATCGTCGTCATCCTCGGCAAGGGTCACGAGAACTACCAGATCCTCAAGGACAAGACGATCCACTTCGATGACAAAGAAGAGGCCCGCGCAGCTGTCGCTGCCAAGCTGGCCGAGAAGAAATGACGAGATTACAGAGTTGCAGGAGGGAAATTTCCGATGCCAGCATTTACGCTTGATGAGGTCCGCGAAGCGACGGGGGCACAGCTCTACAAGATGGAGCATGAAGAGTTCACGGATATTGTGACGGATACGCGCAAAATCACGCCGGGAGTCCTGTTCCTCGCCTTCAAGGGCGAGCGCTTCAACGGCGAGGATTTCGTGCGCGATGCGGTCGAGAAGGGTGCGAGCGGCGTCATGGTCAGCACGGGCTGCCCGAAGGAGCAGTTGGCCGGCCTCAAGACGACGGTGCTCATCGCGCCGGACACGCTCGCGGCCTATCAGCAGCTCGCGCACGCCTGGCGCATGCGCTTCTCGCTGCCGGTCGTCGCCATCACGGGCTCGAACGGCAAGACGACGACGAAGGACCTCACGGCTGCGGTGCTCTCGGCGCGCGGCCCTGTCCTCAAGACGCAGGCCAACTACAACAATGAGATCGGCCTGCCGCTGACGCTCCTAGGCCTGCGCAAGGAGCACACGGCTGCTGTCGTCGAGATCGGCATGCGCGGCCTGCACCAGATTGAGGCCATGGCGCCGATCGCGGCGCCGTCTGTCGGCATCGTGACGAATGTCGGCGAGACGCACATGGAGCTCCTCGGTTCCATCGAGAACATCGCGAAGGCGAAGTCGGAGATGGTCGAGGCCATTCCCGCGGGCGGCGCGGTCGTCCTCAATGCGGACAACCCGTACGTCGCGGCGATGCGCTCGAAGGCGAAGGAGGGCGTGCGCGTCCTGACGTTCGGCATCGAGAATGAGGCCGATGTGCGCGCCAGGGATATCGAGACGGTCGGCGGCCATGAGACGCGCTTCACGCTCGACTGGAAGGGACGTGAGCAGACGTTTGTGTTTGCGATGGTCGGTCGCCACAATGTCTACAACGCGCTCGCAGCTATCGCGGCCGGCTTCGCGCTCGGCCTGACGCCTGCGGAGGCGGCCGCCGGCCTGCGCAACCTCAAGGCGACGAAGATGCGCTTCGAGGTGCAGGATGTCAAGATGTACCATGTCGTCAACGATGCCTACAACGCAAGCCCGATGTCGATGAAGGCGGCCATCGAGACGCTCTCGGAGCTGACGAAGGGACGCAAGATCGCCGTCATGGGCGACATGCTCGAGCTCGGCAGCGTCTCGGAGGAGGCGCACCGCGAGGTCGGCCGTGAGCTCGCCGAGCACGGCTTTGCTGCCGTCGTCACGCGCGGCCAGATGGGCGCCTTCATCGCGGACGGCGCGGAGGCGGGCGGCGTGCCGCAGGTGTTCCGCGCAGATTCGCACGAGGCGGCAGCCAACTGCCTGCACAAGATCCTCGAGCCGGGCGACACGATCCTCTTCAAGGGCTCGCGCGGCATGCAGATGGAAAAGATCATCGACCTGCTCTGAGCACTGGCTCGAGTGGGAAATCGTAAAGAGAGTGGAGACGTTAGAACTTGGATAAGATACTTCTTGCGGCCATCTTTGCCGCCGGCCTCGTGCTCTGCACAGGGCCGTTACTGATTCCGGAGCTGCACAAGCTCAAGTTCGGACAGAGCATCCGTGAAGAAGGGCCGAAGAGCCATCAGGCCAAGAGTGGCACGCCGACGATGGGCGGCATCATGATCATCCTGGCCATCGTGATCGCGACGGTGGCGGCGGCGCCGCTGACGCCGGCTGTCCTGCTGGCCCTCTTCATCACGCTCGGCCATTTCGTGCTGGGTTTCCTCGACGACTACATCAAGGTCGTCAAGAAGCGCAACCTCGGCCTCAAGGCGAAGCAGAAGATGCTCGGCCAGATCCTCATCGCCATCGTGACGATGATCGTCGGCACGCGCGTGCTCGGCATCGACACGACGATCTGGATCCCGATTGCCGACATCAATCTCGACATCGGCATCGGCTACTACTTCCTCGTGCTCTTCGTGCTCGTCGGCACGAGCAATGCCGTCAATCTGACGGACGGCCTCGACGGCCTGGCTTCGGGCACGGTGGCCATCGCCTCGGGCGCTTATGCGCTCGTCTGCTATATGACGGGCCACTTTGACCTCGCGCTCTTCTGCGTGGCCATGATGATGGCCTGCGTGGCCTTCCTGCGCTTCAACGCCCACCCGGCCAAGGTCTTCATGGGCGACACGGGCTCGCTGGCACTCGGCGGCGCGATTGCCGCTGTCGGCATCCTGACGCATACGGAGATCCTGCTGGCCGTCATCGGCTTCGTCTTTGTCTGCGAGGCGCTTTCGGTCATCATCCAGGTCATCTCGTTCAAGACGACGGGCAAGCGCGTCTTCCGCATGAGTCCTATACACCATCACTTCGAGCTCGGCGGCTGGAAGGAGACGAAGGTCGTCTTTGTTTTCTGGATGGTCGGACTTGTCGCGAGCGTCGTCGGACTGCTGATGATGCCGTAACGGGATGTAAAGTCGGATTTTCTTGTATAGTCGGGAGGACTTGTCATGGAGTTGGATTGGAAGCAGAAGAACGTACTGGTCATTGGCGCGGGCGTCAGCGGCTTTGCTGCGGCGAAGCTCGCCCGCCGCTTTGGCGCAGCGGTCACGCTGAGCGACGCAAAGACGGAAGAGGAGCTCGAGAAGCTCGGCGATGACTTCTCGAAGCTGCGCGAGCTCGGCGTCGCGCTCGCCTTCGGCCCGCAGCAGGAGAGCCTGCTCGAGGGCGTGGATACGGTTATTGTCTCGCCGGCCGTGCCGGTGCGCATCCCGCTCATCCAGGCGGCCTACGAGAAGGGCATCCGCGTCATGAGCGAGGTGGAGCTCGCCTATGACATTGCGGAGTCGCCGATCTGCGCGGTGACGGGCACGAACGGCAAGACGACGACGACGACGCTGCTCGGACTCTTGCTCGAGACGCATTACGACAAGGCGTCGGCGGCAACATCGGTGTGCCGCTGTCGGAGGAGGCCCTGCGCATCGGCAAGGGCGGCTGCATCGCGGCGGAGATCTCGAGCTACCAGATGGAGGCGACGGAGCACTTCCACCCGCACGTCTCGGCGCTGCTCAATGTGACGCCGGACCACATCGTGCGCCACGGCTCGATGGAGGTCTACCAGGCCATGAAGGAGCGCATCTTCCGCGAGGAGACGCCGGACGATTACGTCGTCCTCAACTACGACGACGAGAAGACGCGCGGCATGAAGGCGCGCACGCAGGCGCAGGTCTGCTACTTCAGCCGCCGGGAAGAACTCGAGGAGGGCGTCTTTGTGCGCGGCAGCGTGCGCGACGGCCTCATCGTCATCCGCTGGCAGGGTGAGGAGCATGAGCTCTGCCGCACGGATGAGCTCGGCATCAAGGGACCGCACAATGTCGAGAATGCCCTCGCGGCCATCGCCGTGGCCTTCTTCGCCGGCTGCGAGCCCGCGCTGATGGTCCCCGTGCTCAAGTCGTTCCGCGGTGTCGAGCATCGCATCGAGTACGTGACGACGATTGACGGCGTGCCGTATTACAATGACTCGAAGGCGACGAATACGGACTCGGCCATCAAGGCGCTCGAGACGTTCGACGGCCACATCGTCCTGCTGGCGGGCGGCGACGACAAGATGACGGACCTCACGGATTTCATGAAGCTCGTCTGCGAGCGCGTTGACGCACTGGTCCTCATCGGCCGCGCGGCCGCGCGCTTCTACGGGGCCGCTGTCGAGAATGGCTTCCCTGAGGAGCGGATCTATGCGGCCGGCTACTCGATGCGCAAGGCCGTGGAAATCGCGCATGCGCTGGCCAAGGAGCCGGGCGTTGTGCTGCTCTCGCCGGCCTGTGCGAGCTTCGACATGTACCACAACATGGCGGAGCGCGGCCGCGACTTCAAGCATCTCGTCCATGAATTAGAACAGCAGAAGTGACTCGACGGGAGGATTTCTCATCTTGAATATCATTGTTTCAGGCGGCGGCACGGGCGGCCATATCTACCCGGCCATCACCATCATCCGGACTATCCAGCAGAAGGTGCCCGACGCGAGATTCCTCTACGTCGGCACGAAGCGCGGCCTCGAGGCTGACATCATCCCCAAGGAAGGACTGCCCTTCACGACAGTCGACATCCAGGGGTTCGAGCGCCATCTGACGGCCGACAACATCCTGCGCGCCGGCCGCGCGATGGTCGGCGTGGCCAAGGCCACGCGCATCGTCCACAAGTTCAAGCCGGACGTCGTCATCGGCACGGGCGGCTACGTCTGCGGGCCTATCCTGCTCGCGGCCAGCCTCATGCACATCCCGACGCTCATACAGGAGCAGAATGTCGTGCCGGGCATCACCAACAAGATACTCTCGAAGTTCGTGACGAAGATTGCGGCGGGCACGGAAGAGGCCATGAAGCACTTCCCGGCCGATAAGGTCGTCTTCACGGGTAACCCGATCCGCAGCGAAGTGCTCTCGGCACAGCGTGAGCAGGGCGCGGCGTCTTTCGGCCTCGACCCGAAGAAGCTGACGGTCCTCGTCTCGGGCGGCAGCCGCGGCGCGCGCGCCATCAACCTCGCGATGATCGGCGTCATCAAGACTGCGGCAGCGCATCCAGAGGTGCAGTTCTTGCATGTGACGGGCAAGCGCGGCTACGAGCCGGTGCTCAAGGGGCTCGAGGAGGCCGGTGTCGACCTTGCCGCCTGCCAGCACATCCTCGTCAAGCCGTACCTCTACAACATGCCGCAGGCGATGGCGATGGCGGACCTCGCCATCTTCCGCGCCGGCGCGACGGGCCTTGCTGAGCTCACGGCGCGCGGCATCCCGGCCATCCTGATCCCGTATCCCTATGCGGCAGAGAACCACCAGGAGCACAATGCGCGTGCGCTCGAGGAAGCAGGGGCGGCGCGCATGATCCTCGACCGGGAACTGACGCCGGAGCGCCTGAGTTCTGTGCTCACCGAGCTCTTGAGCGAGCCCGACAAGCTTCAGGCGATGGCGAAGGCCAGCCGCGCGATGGGGCGTCCGCAGGCGGCCAGCGATATCGCAGACCTCGTCCTCGATATCGCCAAGAAATAAAGAACAGATGGAACAAAGGGAAAAGGTGATTGGATTGCATAAAGAGCTCAAAGAGCTGAAAGGCATCAAGAAGATTCATTTTGTGGGCATCGGCGGCGCCGGTATGAGCCCGCTGGCCAAGATGATGGTCGAGCTCGGCTATGAGGTGTCGGGTTCGGATCGCGAGGATTCGGGCATCATCGAGAAGCTGCGCCAGATGGGGGCGAAGATCACGCTGGGCGGCCAGAAGGCGGAGAATGTCCGCGGCGTCGACGCCATCGTCGTCTCGACGGCCATCCCGTTCGACAATCCGGAAGTCCTGGCGGCCAAGGACCTCGGCATCACGAAGCTGCACCGCTCGGACATCAATGCGGCCCTCGTCAACGAGTACAAGGGCATCGCGGTTGCCGGCGCGCACGGCAAGACGACGACGACCTCAATGCTCGGCGTCGCGCTGACGCACGCGGGCGTCTCGCCGTCCGTCGTCGTCGGCGGCGAAGTCCCCGACCTCGGCACGAATGCCGAGCTCGGCACGAGCGATTACCTCGTGTCGGAGGCGGATGAGAGCGACGGTTCCTTCCTCAAGCTCCACCCGCACATCGCCGTCGTGACGAATGTCGAAGACGACCACATGGACCACTACGGCACGATGGAGAACATCATCAAGGCCTTCACGCAGTTCATCCAGAACGTCGACAAGGAGACGGGCTACGCTGTCATCTGCTTCGACAACGAGAACCTGCGCACGATGGCCAAGAATCTCGACCGCAAGTACATCACCTACGCTATCGACCATGAGGCCGACTACCGCGCGAAGAACATCACGCACAGCGGCATGGGCATCTCGTTTGATGTCTTCCACGGCGAGGAAGAGCTCGGCCACGTCGATCTCAACATCCCGGGCCGCCACAATGTCCTCGACGCGATGGCCTGCATCGTCACGGGCCTCTCGATCGGTGTGAGCTTCGAGAAGATGGCGGCGGGCCTCGCAGCCTTCCACGGTGCCAAGCACCGCTTCCAGACGAAGGGCCGCGCAAATGGCATCTGGATCGTCGACGACTACGCGCACCATCCGACGGAGATCGCCGCGACGCTCAAGGCCGCCAAGGAGACGAGCCCGAAGCGCCTGATCTGCGTCTTCCAGCCGCATCGTTACTCGCGCACGCAGCTCCTGCACGAGGAGTTCGGCAAGGCATTCGTCTCGGCTGACGTCCTCGTGCTCACCGATGTCTACGCCGCAGGCGAAGCGCCCATCCCGGGCATCAGCGGCCAGACGATCGTCGACGAGGTCAAGCGCCAGTCGGGCCAGCATGTCGTCTACGAGCCGGCGCGCGAGAAGCTCGCCGCCTATCTCAAGGACTTCGTGCAGCCGGGCGACCTCGTCATCACGATGGGCGCCGGCGACATCTACAAGACGGGCGAGGAGCTCGTCGCGCTGCTGCAGGCTGAGTGAGAAAGCGCTGTAGAGCAGACAGGCGTCAAAGATAAGATGTCAAGGATAAGATAAAGAGGATAAAGGAGAAATTTTCATCATGAATCAGGATAAGATCGTCGTCGTCATGGGTGGTCCGTCTACGGAGGCAGAGATCTCGCGCCAGACGGGGGCGGCCATCCTCAAGGCATTGCAGTCGAAGGGCTACAATGCAGAGGGCATGGAGCTCAATCCGCCGACGTTTGCCGAGGATATCAAGAAGAGCGGCTGCGCGATCGTATTCAATGCGCTGCATGGCAAGTTCGGCGAGGACGGCGTCCTGCAGGGCACGCTCGACATGCTCGGCATCCCGTACACGGGCTCGGGCGTCCTCGCTGCTGCTGTCACGATGGACAAGGCAGCTTCGAAGCGCGTCTTCGTCGCCGAAGGTATCTCGACGCCGCGCTCGCACACATACCACCGCTATGAGATGAAGCGCGATCTCGCCGCCGAGATCGAGCAGGGCTTCTCGCTGCCGGTCGTCGTCAAGGCCGCTTCGCAAGGCTCGAGCATCGGCGTCTACATCGTCGAGACGAAGGAGGCGCTCGCCGACGCACTCAAGGAAGCCTTCTCCTACAACGACGAGGTCCTCATCGAGGAGTTCATCCGCGGCAAGGAGCTCACGGTAGCCGTCTGGGGCAACGAGGAGAAGAAAGAGGCTTTCCCAATCATCGAGATTACGACGGCTTCCGGCCGCTACGATTACGAGAGCAAGTACACGAAGGGCGCTTCGACGCACATCATCCCAGCCCGCGTCTCGGACGAGAAGACGAAGGAGATTCAGGCGCTCGCCATCAAGACGTTTACGGCCTGCGGCTGCAAGGGTGTTGCCCGCGTCGACATGATGCTCAGCGAGGACGGCACGCCGTACGTCATCGAGGTCAACTCGGTGCCGGGCATGACGGAACTCTCGCTCGTGCCAGATGCCGGCCGCGCGATGGGCGTGGAGTTCCCGGAGCTCTGCGAGCGCATCCTCGAGATGGCTGGTTTCCAGAAGTGAGATTGCCAAGTGAGATCGCTGATCTCGCTTTGATCTACTGATTTGCTGCGCCGGACTCTGGCATCGTCCGGCGCTTTTTTGTACAGGGGGAGAGAGATTGAAGGAGCAAGAGCAGAAAAAACATCGCAGCGGCAGGCGGCTTTTTAAGGGACTCCTGTTCCTGGCGGCCTGCGGCCTCGTCATGGCCATCGTGGTCTACACGCCGATCTTCACGCTGCAGCGCGTGGAAGTCAGCGGCATATCGTATCTGACAAGGGAGCAGGTCCTTGAGATCGGGCGCATCCACACGGGCGAGCCGCTCTTCCAGCTGCAGACGGATGCCGTGGCGCAGAACCTCATGCACGACCTGCGCATCGAGTCGGCCGTCGTGCGGCGCCGCCTGCCGGACCGCCTCGAGATCGAGGTCGTTGAGCGCAAGCCGGTCGCGACAGTCGCCTGTGACTACGGGTACCTGGATCTCGACCACAATGGCAAGATCATCGCGGCTTACCGCGCGCTGCACAGCGTGCCGATCCCTCTGATCACGGGCATGGAAGTCAAGGGGCTCTACCTCGGTGATGAGGTCAAGGATGAGAATGTCAAGAAGGTGCTCTACTTCCTGAGCCAGATTGACACAGAGGCACTCAACCAGATTTCAGAGGTCAACATCGCCAATCCCGATGGCGTCGTCGCCTATGCGAACAGCTCCGTCCAGATTCGGCTCGGCAAGCTCGACCGGCTCGACGAGAAGGCAGTCCTCACGGCTGACTTCGTCAAATCGCTCAAGACGAGTCGCCATGCCATCGATTACGTCGATTTCAGCTACGAGGCACCGTTCATCAAGCTCAAGGGATTCGATCCGAATCTCGAGAAAGAGGAGGGCAAGTCCTGAGCGAAATTTTTCACTTTGCCTATGGAAATCCGTATAGAATGATGGTAAACTGATAAAGGTATCTTTTTTTCAAGAAACAGGCATCCAGAGGATGCCGGACAATATACAGAATATGATATCGTATTCATAGATGATGGGGGTTAAGGCAGTGTTTGAACTGGATGACAATGGGCTCGATCAGTTAGCCAAAATAAAAGTAATCGGTGTAGGCGGCGGCGGCAGCAATGCCGTCAACCGCATGATCAATCTCGGACTGCAGGGTGTGGAATTCATTGCCGTCAATACAGATGCGCAGGCCCTGCTCAAATCCCTGGCTCCGAAGCGCATGCAGATCGGCGAGAAGCTCACGCGTGGCCTTGGCGCCGGCGCACAGCCGGAGATTGGCCAGAAGGCCGCTGAGGAGAGCCGCGACGATATCCTCGACACACTGCGCGGCGCAGATATGGTATTCGTGACGGCCGGCATGGGCGGCGGCACGGGCACTGGTGCCGCACCCGTCGTGGCGGAGTGCGCCCGTGAGATCGGCGCGCTGACGGTCGGCGTCGTGACACGTCCGTTCTCGTTCGAGGGCATGAAGCGCCGCCGCAATGCGGAGCTCGGCATTGAGAACCTCAAGAAGCACGTCGATACGATCATCACGATTCCGAACGACCGTCTCATGCAGGTCGTCGACAAGAAGACGCCGATCACGCAGGCGTTCAGCATCGCCGATGATGTCCTGCGCCAGGGCGTCAAGGGCATCTCGGACCTCATCGCCCTGCCGGGCCTCATCAACCTCGACTTTGCTGATGTCAAGAGCATCATGAGCAATGCGGGGTCTGCTCTGATGGGTATTGGCGAGGCTTCGGGCGAGAATGCCGCTGTAGAGGCCGCCAAGGCTGCCATCGCTTCGCCGCTGCTCGAGACGAGCATCGACGGTGCGCGCGGTGTCCTGCTCAATGTGACGGGCGCAGAGGAGAACCTCAGCATGTTCGAGGTCACGGAGGCATCGGAGGCCATCGAGAAGGCCGCAGACTCGCAGGCCAACATCATCTGGGGTGCATCCATCGACGACTCGATGGGCGATACGGTGCGCGTCACCGTCATCGCCACGGGCTTTGACGCGCCGGAGGAGACGGTCGGCATCCCTGAGTTCAAGCCACAGCAGAAGGCAGAGAATCAGGCGCCAGCACAGCAGCAGGCCCCTGCCCAGCAGCCTGCACAGAATCCGTCTGTCGGCAGCACGGTCGGCGCGGACAGCTTCATCGACATTCCTGTCTGGATGCGCAGAAAATAAAATAAAAAGGTGTTGACAAGTGCGTAGAGAGCCGCTATAATAATACTTGTTCTTGACGCACTTGTTGAGACATGGGTAGGTGCCCGAGTGGTTAAAGGGAACAGACTGTAAATCTGTCATCTTCGGA
>OLGE01004103.1_pt1 | contig 10851 bp, 10 predicted proteins | sample 1605151 | NCBI WGS metagenome assembly OLGE01 (sample SAMEA3888912, study PRJEB22519) | human gut metagenome | biome: human gut; feature: human-associated habitat; material: faeces | place: Denmark | collected 2010
TTTTCTTAAAAATCTATCCAATTATTGACTATCTTTGCGAAAAAGACATTGGATATGATGATAGAAGCCTTGAATATCGAGAAGTCATTCGGCAACCTCAAAGTGCTGAAAGGCATTGATTTCCGCGCGGAAAAATCCGAGGTGGTCTCCATAATGGGAGCATCCGGCGCCGGAAAGTCGACATTGCTCCAGATTCTCGGGACGCTGTCATCACCGGACAATGGAACATTGCGCATAGACGGAACCGATGTCCTTTCACTCGGCAGAAAGCAGATAAGCGAATTCCGGAACAGGCGTATCGGATTCGTGTTCCAGTTTCACCACCTTCTGCCGGAGTTCACATCCGTCGAGAACGTGATGATACCGGCATTAATCGCCGGAAAGAAAGAAAGAGAGGCCAAGGAAGAGGCATTGAAACTGCTTGACACTCTGGGACTTTCGGAGAGAACCACACATAAGCCGTCCGAACTTTCAGGAGGAGAACAGCAGAGGGTCGCCATCGCCAGGGCATTGATAAACCGGCCGGCCGTATTGTTCGCCGACGAACCGTCAGGAAACCTCGACAGCGTCACGAAAACGGAGTTGCACAAACTGTTTTTCAAACTGAGAGACGAGTTCGGCCAAACCATCGTAATCGTCACGCATGACCCGGAACTTGCCGGAATGTGCGACAGGTCATTGTTCATGAAAGACGGAGTTTTTGTAGAGCAATGAGCGTTTTCCGGTTCAAGAAATTCGAGGTGAGGAACGAGAAATCGGCAATGAAGGTGAATACCGACGGGGTTCTCCTTGGAATTGCGGCACCCGTAAACAACTCAGACTCAGATATTCTCGACATCGGAACAGGAACAGGAACGATAGCATTGATACTTGCCCAGCGCCTTCACGACACTTGCGGCATAACAGACAACGTCAGCATCACCGGAATCGACATCGACGCCCCAGCGGCTGAAGAAGCCGGGATCAATTTCAGCAATTCTCCATGGGCGGATTCATTGACAGCCAAGAATATAAGCCTGGAAGATTTTTCCACGGAAACCGGTGACAGAAAATTCGACCTCATCGTATCGAATCCTCCGTATTATGATGCGTCATTGACCAATCCCGATGCCCGCAAAACCACCGCACGGCACACCGGCGCAACCGGAGAATCGACATGCGGCCTGTCATTCAGAGAGGTCCTGACATTCGCATCCGGACACCTGAAAGAAGGAGGGCGCGTCTCCATAGTGTTGCCGGCAGACCAGGAGGCGGCATTGGCAAGATACGGGAGAATGTGCGGATTACAGATCTGCAACATATTGAGAATCAAGACAGTGGAACGTAAGCAGCCGAGCAGGATCATAGTTTCTTTCACTAGAGAAAAATCCGTCCCGCAGGAACAGACTCTCACTATTATGGAAAAAGGGAAATATACATCGCAGTACATTTCCCTCGTAAAAGAATTCTACTTGTTCGCCTAACAGCCGCTATTTCCCGCGCGGTTCCTGAGACGGCTTGCCGGCATTCCAATGTCCTATCTTCTGTCTTCTGAACTCTTCCTCTCCGATAAAAAGTTTCGCAACTTTCTCTACGGAAAGAATCTTGGTGAACATCGGAACATATTTGGCCTCAACACTGCGGGAATCCTTAATGGCATTCACATAATTGTCAAGCAAAACCGAAATTTCTTTCCCAGTTTTACCGGCCTTGATTCCCTCATCCAGAGCCTTGTACGCCTTCATTACTTTGCCGAAGGAAGCACGACGTTCGTTCTCCATATTGTTGTAAACAGGCCAGAATTTCTCGGCTTCAGCAGGAGTAAGATTCATGGCGGCAGTAAGATACGCCACGCGCTCAGCCTTCATCCGTTCCTGCCAGCCATTGTCGCCGTGACATCCGGCAGAAGCATTGAAAGACATTGATATTGAAAATAATACGGCTATAGCCGCAATGATGTATCTACCTGTTGTCTTCATAATATCCGATGTAGTCTAATGTTATTCCTGAACCTATGAGATATGATGCGAAAGCATCCTGTGTTTCGTCATTTTCCTTGGCGGTGTAGATCATATACGGATCAGTAACCGGTATCAAGTCAGCGAGCGCAATTTCGTCGAACATTGAAAGATTGCTGTCGGCTGCCTGACCGGATGTAAACCGGAGCAATGCAGTTCCGCAGGTGACAATGATAAGAAATGCGGCCGCCAGCGCCACGTATGGTTTCATTTTATCAAAACGCGACACCGCCACATTCCGGCACGGAATAGCCCCGAGGCGTTCCTCCAATTCGGAGAAATACCCTTCAGGCACCACGTATGGCATTTTTCTGTCAGTAGTTTTCATATTATTTCCTCCAACCGAATTATTAGACACGCATTGACCCGAAAAGTCAAATCAATTCTTTCTTAATTTTTTCGTAAGCGATATGATACGAGGCTTTCAGCGCTCCGACAGTCGTTCCGGTTATCTGCGCAATATCCTCATATTTCATATCGTCGAAATACCGCAAAGAGAACACAACCCGCTGTTTCTGAGGTAGTTTCTGTATAAGCTTCATCAGTTTTCGCTGCGCGGCATCGCCGTTGAAATAAGGGTCGTCGTCAATCATCCGCTCCATTTCCGCGTCAATGCTTCTGAAAGAGAGCGCCGCCCGGACCTTCTGTTTCCTCAGGAAGTTCAATGTCTCGTTGGTGGCGATGCGGTATATCCATGTAAAGAGCTGCGCCTCCTCCCGGAAAGAAGGAAGTGCAGCCCATATTTTCACGAATATTTCCTGAACCAAATCGTCGGCATCCTCATGACAGCACACGAAGCGGCGGACATGCCAGTAAAGTCTCTCACTATACGATCTGACTATTTCTGAAAATGCCCTTTCTTCTTCACCGCTATGGTAAAGACGGATGATTTCCCCGTCTTGCATAAGGCCGGCGATTACCGTTTACTTGCGGAATATAGCTTTTCTCGCAGCTTCGGCGATATGTTCGCTATCCAGTCCGTATGCAGCCATCAGCTCAGCAGGAGTTCCGGACTCACCGAAACGGTCACCACCATTGACATACTCCATAGGAACCGGCATTTTAGCTGCAAGCACACCGGCTACGAGTTCTCCGAGACCGCCTGCCATGTTGTGCTCTTCAGTTACGACTACAGCCTTGGTCTTCATTGCGGAAGCGACGACAGCAGCCTCGTCGAGCGGCTTGATTGTCGCGACATCAATGACTTCCGCGCAGATGCCCTCGCTTTCAAGTATCTCGGCAGCCTTGAGGGCTTCCCATACGAGATGTCCCGTAGCGATGATTGTAACATCCTTGCCCTCGTTCATGACATAAGCCTTGCCGATTTCGAAAGTCTGGTCTTCAGGCGTGAAGTTAGGCACCGAAGGACGGCCGAAACGCAAATAGACAGGACCGTCATATTTGGCGGCAGCGATGGTTGCGGCTTTGGTCTGGTTATAGTCGCAAGGATTGATCACCACCATGCCCGGCAATGCCCGCATGAGAGCGATATCCTCCATGGTCTGGTGAGTCGCTCCGTCCTCTCCGAGAGTGATTCCCGCATGAGAAGCAGCTATCTTCACATTGGTCTGGCCGTAAGCCACTTCCTGACGGATCTGGTCATAGACACGACCGGTAACGAACTCTGCGAAAGAGCCTGCAAAAGGAATCTTTCCGGTAATCGCCAATCCGGCTGCCACGCCTATCATATTGGACTCGGCAATGCCGCACTGGATGAATCTTTCAGGAAAATCATTGGCAAATGCATCCATCTTCAAAGAGCCCTTCAAGTCGGCAGTTAGAGCTACGACTCTGGAATCAGCCTTGCCGGCTTCATAGAGACCGGCACCGAATCCGCTTCGGGTATCTTTCTTTCCCGTATCAGTATATTTCGTCATATCGGTATTTCTTTATCAATTAATAATCGCCCAATGTTTCCTCCAACTGAGTGAGAGCATCCTGGCACTGCTCCGGAGACGGTGCCTTGCCATGCCATTTGCATGTTCCGGCCATGAAATCCACTCCATGTCCCATTTCCGTCTTGAACAAAATCATCGTAGGAGCGCCTTTGTTCTCACGAGCTTTCGCGAATGCGGGAAGAATCGACTCGAAATCATGTCCGTCAGCGACAATGACATTCCATCCGAATGATTTCCACATGGCTTCGAGATCGCCCTCTCCGGCAACAGCCTCGACAGTACCGTCAATCTGCTGTCCGTTCCAGTCTGTCATGGCAATGAGGTTGTCCAGCTTATGGTGTGCAGCAAACATGCCGGCCTCCCAAATCTGTCCTTCCTCGCTCTCGCCGTCACCGCAAAGCGCATACACGAAATGGTCTTCACCGTCAAGTTTCTTTCCGAGAGCAATTCCGGCCGCAGCAGAAAGTCCCTGTCCGAGAGATCCGGAAGCCTGTGCAATGCCTGGAAGTCCCTTCTCCACGCATGGATGTCCCTGAAGACGGGTGCCGAATTTCCTGAAGGTAGCAAGTTCCTTGACCGGGAAATAACCACGACGAGAAAGAATGGAATAATAAACCGGGGTCATGTGGCCGGCAGAAAGGATGAACACGTCCTCATTCTTGCCGCCGCGTTTCCAGTTCTCAGGATCAATCTTCATTTCATTGAAATAAAGAGCAGTTAGCACATCTGCACTACTCAGGGAGCCGCCCGGATGACCGGATTTGGCATCCGTGACCATTCTGACGATGTCACGTCTTACCTGAGATGCGATTCTTTTCAATTCTTCGACCGTTGCCATAAAATATTAAGAATTTGTTTTATTTAGTTTCATTTCTAATTCAAAATCCAAAGATAAAGAAAATTTCCGAAACGATAAGAAATCTTACTGTTTCATTTCCCTTATAACGCTATGATAAACATCATCTATCACCAGCCCGGAAAGCGTCATTCCGAATATCGCCGTTATATAGGCCGTCGTGCCGTTGATCTGAGCCTTCGACGAATCCCATTCATGGTCAGCCAATGCAGGATCACCGGCGGCAACACCTTCCTGACCTTCCACAAATGCTTGCAGCCCAAGAGAATAGCTGCCACCTCTGTTCAGCAGGACCTCATCATCATACACACAAAGGAACTTGCTGGCAGGCAATGTCTTGGCGCGTTTCATCTTCTTCCGGAGAGCCGCCCCCAGAGGACATCCCTTCACATCCCAGAACTCCGCCACCCGGATTTTCTGCGGATTCGTCTTCAATGCCGCCCCAAGCGAGCAGAAGAACTTCGCCCTGCTGGCAGCAGCCCTCAAAATGAGCAAAGCCTTGTTTTTCAACGAATCCACAGCATCTATAACATAGTCATAACTGTTCAGGTCGAAAGAATCCGCAGTTTCCTCACAATATATCGCCTGAACAGCTTCTATCTCAGCATCAGGATTTATCTCCAGTAACCGCGCCTTCAAAGCCTCAACCTTAACCTGGCCCACAGTCTTCACCGTCGCCATAAGCTGCCGGTTGACATTGGTAATGCTTACCCTGTCCGAGTCCACTATCGTCAGATGCTTGATTCCGCTTCTGACCAGCCCTTCCGCGCACCAGCTGCCGACACCGCCCACGCCGAAGATAATGACCTTCGTCCGCGAAAGCACCTGCATGACATCCTCACCCAGAAGCAGTTCCGTCCGTCCGAATATAGCCTGTTCTCTCGCGTTCATCTATTCCTTCGTTATACGAGCAGCCCAGCCACCTCCCGGAGCCATATGGATCTTCACCTGACGGTTCTCCGGAACGGTCTGAATCTCATGTCTGAAATCACGCGCCGCACGATCAGCATTGATGCCGTCGCAGAAAATTTCCATCGTCCAATGTCCTTCGCCGAGGAAGCTGAGGTCAATGTCGAGGTCACGGGCTTTCCAGTCAGTCATTGAGCCGACATACCAAACATCTCCGCTTCTGCGCGCCAGCGTAATGTATTTGCTGATTTCGCCGTTTACGGCAATGCTTTCATCCCAAGCTACCGGACAGTCAGCGATATACTTGGTACAGAGCGGTTCTGCCATATAGTTCGACGGAGAGTCGCAAAGCATGTTGAGCGGCGACTCAAATACCACATATTCAGCAAGTTGGCGACAACGCGTTCCCTGACTCATAGCCTCGGTATTGACCGGATGATAATTATTCTTGGTGGAATTGCGCATTGCACCCTGGGTGTAGTCCATCGGGCCGGCAGCCATACGGATAAAAGGAACAGTCACGTCGTATGTAACCTGGTCGACAGTGTTAGGGCTCCATTTCATCTGCTCCAGGCCATGTACTCCCTCATAGTTCACGACGTTCGGCCAGGTCCTGTTCAATCCGGCAGGCTTATATGTGCCGTGGAAGTCTATCATCAAATGATATTTGGCCGCCATTTCAGCCGCACGCTTGTGGAAATCAACCATAATCTGGTCATCCCTGTCCATGAAGTCCACCTTGAAACCTTTGATGCCCATCTCTGAATAATGGCGGCATACGTTTTCCATATCTCTGTCGAAAGCCCAATATCCGGCCCACAGAATCAGCCCCACACCACGCTCTCTTGCATATCCGCAAAGCATCGGGAGGTCAATTTCCGGGATAACCTGCATAAGGTCGGCCTTCTTGTTCACAGCCCAGCCCTCATCGAGAATGACATATTCGATTCCATGGGAAGCCGCGAAGTCAATGTAGTACTTGTAAGTGTCATTATTGATGCCCGCACGGAAATCCACGCCATAGAGGTTCCAGGCGTTCCACCAGTCCCAAGCCACCTTGCCCGGACGCACCCAGCTGTAGTCTTCTGCAGGATCGGCAGGCTTTCCGAGAAGCCACACGAGGTCATTGACAGCCAAATGGGCATCATTGTCGGTCACCATGATGATTCTCCACGGAAATGCTTCATTGCCAGAGCATTTCGCGATATAATCTTCTCTTGTCTTGACTACACCCTGCAACATATTGTGATCGCCCTGCTCGATTTCCTTAGGATAAGGAGCGAAACGGCCGCTGAGCGTAGAAGCATTTCCCTCATTGTAAAGAAACATTCCAGGATAGTGTCTCAAATCAGACTCCGTCACGAGGACTTTCACACCGTTGTCAGCCTCCACGGCCACCGGCAAAAAGGCAAGACGTCCCTTGTCCCACTTGGAGACGGCATGACGCTCATAAGTATTTTCAAATGAGTTATAATACTGGCTTTCAAGCGTTTGCGTATGCTGCTTCACATAAGGGACGAAAGCATTCCAATCCTTGCAGAAAGCGAATTCAGCCTGTTCACCGGAAACGATGAAGTCTCCTTTGAGCTTGCTCACGAACCTGTATGCGACACCGTCGTCATAAGCGCGGAAAACCAACGAGAACTCCTTGAAATCGAGAGTCATTTCATTATAATTGTCCCGAACTTCGGATTTCTTGTACAGCACAGGCTTCAGAATCTGGTCGACGCTCGCCCTGCGGACTTTCCTCACCTTGTCATCCGCTCCGAAAACCGTACCGTCCGACATTGTCATAGACACCCTTGAAGGGTTCAGAATCTGCATTTCATCCATCGCCACCGTGTAGGAAATTTCCTTGCCTACCACAACGGCAGCACTCAAATGTCCGTCCGGAGAAACCACCCGATAGGACCCGTCACCAGCGGCAGCCATCAAAGGCAAGGCCAATGTCAATGCCGCTGTCGCCATAAAAGTTTTTAGTGTCATGATAATTTCAATTAATTTAAATTATAAGTTCATGTTATTATATTCCAAGTTCTTTCTTCATGTCACGGAGAAGGTCAAAAGCCTGCATCGGAGTCATATTATTGAGGTCAGCAGCCTTCAAAGTATCTCTCATTGAGGACAATGTAGGATCATCCAGCTGAAAAAGCGACAACTGTATCGAGCCGTCACTCTCTACCCTGCCCTCCTTTGTATTATAAGGCTTGTTTATTCCAGCTTCACGATTTTCCTCGCCTTTACTTATGAAACCGGCGTTTCCGGCTTCCAATGCGGACAATGTCTTTTCAGCAGACACCAGCACTTCCCTAGGCATTCCGGCCATGCGCGCCACGTGGATACCGAAACTGTGCGCCGTGCCGCCTTCCTTGATTTTTCGCAGGAACACCACTTCCTTGCCCACCTCCTTCACGGTCACGTGAAAATTCTTCACCCTCGGATATATCCCTTCCAAATCATTCAGCTCGTGATAATGTGTAGCGAACAATGTTTTGGCGCCCTTTCCATATTCATGGATGTATTCCACGATGGCCCTCGCAATGGACATGCCGTCATAGGTCGATGTTCCGCGGCCGATTTCATCCAGCAGGACCAATGAACGTTCGGAAAGATTGTGAAGGATCATTGACGTTTCCAACATTTCCACCATGAACGTGGATTCGCCTCTGGAGATATTGTCAGATGCACCTACGCGCGTGAAAATCTTGTCGAAGTAGCCGATTTTCGCAGATGTCGCCGGCACGAAAGACCCGATCTGGGCCAACAGTACTATCAGCGCCGTCTGGCGGAGCAATGCCGATTTACCTGACATGTTCGGGCCGGTAAGTATTATGATCTGCTGTTTGTTCCTGTCCAGATAAATGTCGTTCGGCACATATTCTTCACCTGGCTTCATCAATGTTTCGATGACGGGATGCCTGCCTGCCTTGATTTCAAGTTCCAGTCCGTCACCGACTTCCGGGCGGCAATAATGGTTTTCCAATGCCAGTTCGGCAAACCCGACGAGTATGTCCAGCTTGGCAATCACCATTGAATTCCTCTGGATAGTGCGGATAGATTTCTGGATTTCGGCAATCAGGGCACCATATATCGTAGATTCAAGAGCGTAAATCTTATCCTCGGCGGAAAGAATCTGCTCCTCATAGTCTTTCAATTCCTGCGTGATATACCTCTCGGCATTGACCAATGTCTGCTTGCGTATCCAATCCTCCGGCACCTTGTCCTTATGGGCATTGCGGACCTCGATATAGTAGCCGAAAACATTGTTGTAACCTATTTTCAATGAGGAGATTCCGGTGCGTTCAGTCTCTCTCTGCTGCATGTTCAGCAGGTACTGCTTTCCGCCGCGGGAAATCTCCCTCAGCCGGTCGAGTTCCTCATTCACTCCGGAGGCAACCACATCGCCCTTGCCTATCGCGGCCGCAGCTTCCGGGGTCAATGTCCTTGAGATTTCTTCGTGAAGCGCATTGCAGTCGCTTATCGACGAGACCAGTTCTGTCAATGGCGCGCAATCTCCGGTGCACAGTTCCTTTATCGGACCGAGCTGTGACAGGCCACGTGAAAGCTGGAGCACTTCCCGGGGCATGATCTTGCCTGTAGCCGCCCTGGACATCATCCTGTCCAGATCTCCGATGTTGCCGATATGTTCCTGAACCGCCGTGAGCTTTTCCCTGTTGCCGGTGAAGCTACTTACTATGTCATACCTTGAGTTCAGTTCATTCAGATCTACGGAAGGCATTGCCAGCCACCCCCTCAACAGTCGTGAGCCCATAGGTGAACAGCATTTGTCGATGACGTCCACGAGTGCCACTCCCTCTCCGCCAGATGAGGCCGCGAATATCTCCAAGTTCCTGATAGTGAAGCGGTCCATCCAGACGAACTTGCTGCCGTCTATTCTGGAAATCGAGCAGATGTTCGCCAATCCGGTGTGCTGCGTCTGTTCCAGATACACCACGAGCGCGCCTGCAGAGCAGATGCCGAGAGGATATGTGTCAATGGCATATCCCTTCAGGGATTCCACTTTCAGCTGCCTCTTCAGTTTCTCCACGGCTGAATCATAGACAAACGCCCATTCGTCCAGCGTGGACACATACAGATTCTCTCCGTAGAGTTCCTTCACCTTTTTTTCATAGCCCCGCTGCACCACGATCTCTTTCGGCGACAGTGAGGCTATCAGAGTGCCGATGTACTCCACACTGCCCTGAGCCACCTGGAATGTTCCGGTGGACACGTCCAGGAAGGCCGCTCCGCATTGATCTTTGGAAAAGGTCAATCCCGTAAGGTAATTGTGCTCCTTTCCGTCGAGCATATTCTCGCCGAAGGCAATGCCGGGAGTCACCATCTCCGTCACTCCTCTCTTTACAAGTGTCCTGCCGCCCACGAGTTTCGGATCCTCAAGCTGGTCGCAGACCGCCACCTTGTAACCGGAGCGGATGAGTTTCGTAAGGTATTGTTCTATAGCGTGATGCGGAAATCCGGCCATAGGCACGGTTCCCTTGTCTCCGTTGGAGCGTCTGGTCTGGACAAGGCCCAGGACCTTGCTTGCCAGGACTGCATCATCAGAATATGTTTCATAGAAATCTCCTACCCTGTACAGCAGTATCGCTTCAGGGTGCTGCGCTTTGACCGCAAAATATTGTTTCAGAAGCGGTGTATCTTCCGCCTGTTTCTTCGCCATCTCGGAAATAGAGTTAGTTGAATCAGGCAAATTTACGAAATAATCCCTAACTTTACACCGATACTATACCGATATGAAGAAAGTACTTATCATAACATATTATTGGCCGCCGACCGGAGGATCGGGCGTCCAGAGGTGGGTGAAATTCAGCAAGTACCTGCCGCAATTTGGCTGGCAACCTGTGATTTACACACCGGAAAACCCGGAGATGACAAGCATTGACAAGAGCTTGGAAGAGGACGTTCCGAAAGACGCCGTCATCATAAGACGCCACATCACGGAATTCTATTCATTGTACCGGAAACTGACGGGAAAGGCCAATGACGCCACGAAGCAGGAGGTGAACCCGATCAACCATCAGGAAAAGACTTTCAAGCAGAAGCTGATGCTTTTTCTGAGGGGCAATCTGTTTATCCCGGATCCTCGCGTGACATGGGTAAGGCCGTCTGTAAGATTTCTGAAGAAATACCTGAAGGAACATCCGGTGGACGCTATCGTAAGTACCGGCCCGCC
>OLGE01004106.1_pt1 | contig 10845 bp, 8 predicted proteins | sample 1605151 | NCBI WGS metagenome assembly OLGE01 (sample SAMEA3888912, study PRJEB22519) | human gut metagenome | biome: human gut; feature: human-associated habitat; material: faeces | place: Denmark | collected 2010
CGCGAAAAACAAGAGATTTATATAAAATATTGAATATCAATGATTTATGTTTGAAGGGCATTTTGTCGTTTTGCGAAAAGCACCATTTCGTCATGCGAAATGGCCTATTTCAGGGGCCGAAATGCACCATATCGCACCCTGAAATGGGCTTAATCGGAACGCGAAATGGGCATTATCAGAAAGCAGAATGTATCTTTTCGGACTATGTTATGGGGTATATCATAAGACGGTTTGTGGCAAAATGACCTTTATTACGCGGTATTTAACATTCCTTTACATCTCTTTTGCGAAAATATTTTGTCAAAATAAAGTCAAGAAAAACTGTAAGCAGGTTCTCTAATTTTTCTTTAAGAACGCAGATTTCAGACATGAGAAAAAGCGAAGGAAGATTTCATCGGCTGAGCCGTACAAATGGCATGAGAAGACAGTCATGGTTAAATATTTTCAGCGAAAACGTCCGTACAGCGGATTTTTTGTAGTAACTTAGCAGACAGAAACAAAATCCGCAGCAATGGAAAACGACAACCAGCAGACCAAAGACGAGAAATTCATGCGCATGGCATTGGCCGAAGCACAAGAAGCCGGAGCGGCCGGGGAGATACCGATCGGCGCGGTGGTGGTGTGCCGAGACAAGATAATAGCACGTGCGCACAACCTCACCGAAACCCTGCACGACGTGACGGCACACGCCGAGATGCAGGCAATAACGGCAGCTGCCGACTCGCTCGGCGGCAAATATCTGAAGGGCTGCACGCTGTATGTCACGGTTGAGCCGTGCGTCATGTGCGCCGGTGCGCTGGGATGGTCGCAGATTGAGCGCGTGGTTTACGGCGCTGCCGACGAGAAGCGCGGTTTTTCACGCTTCGCCCCTGAAGCGTTGCATCCCAAGACAACGGTCGTAAGCGGAGTGCTCGAAGAGGAATGTCGGCAGCTGATGCAGGATTTCTTCAAAAATAAAAGATAACAATCATGCGTCATAACATGCAATAATAATCCGCAACAAAAGGCGGAAAACAATAAATCAACTTCTGTCAGAACGCAACAAGTTCAGACAAATGATAATAATACCAGGCATCGGCCATGGCTTTTGTAACTGCGGGGAAATCCTTCTCATATCTTTTCACCAACATTTCAAGCGACAGTTTATCATGTCGGGAACGCTCATTTTCAAACTCGGGGATATAATTATTGGTCCAATAAAAACGCCATACATTAAACATCTCTGCCCTATCAAGAGTTGATAATTCCCTGAAAAGAGAATCCGCATTGTTTTTTTCAAGTAGTAAAGATATAAGATTGCTAAAAGCACTTCCTATAATATAAGAAGGTTCCTCGGCTTCCACATTCTCAAAACCTGTCAATATTCCGACGAACTTATGCATAAATACGTCCGACGGGATATAAAGGTCACCCAATGCGTAAGGCACCCTTTCCAATCCCCAATACTCAATATCACTTTCCGGACAGAACAATGAGGTGAACAACAAAGAAAAACTCTTTTCATAACAAAACATTGTCAGATCATATCCCGGCGTGTCGTCATAGCGGAATATACGTTCAAAATCTTTCCAGCGAGAGGGGAACGCATTGAAAAACTCCCGCTGTCCACTCTCTGAAGAATTACTTTTCAAATTCTCATAAGCCTTTTTAAGACGTGCCGTATCCAATGGCCAAAACTGTCTTGAGACAGTCTGTTGCGCATTATAAACATCTTTTCCGTTATCATTAACATATATAATCTTAGGCTGATAAATATCGGCCGGACCTATATTATATACATCGACGCGTTTATGAACATTCAGAGAATCATCATAAAAATACACATGATCCATTACAACAGCTTTCATTTTATCATCCTGTTTTTCAAGCATAACGGTATCACGTACCCACACATAGAAATTCTGTTTTTGATAATCGTATGTATAAAACACCACTTTCGAACGGTGATCTGCGCTACACTGACCTATAAGCCTTTGGTCTTTAAGGCGTCCTGATTCATCATACAGTGTGAGAATATACTGCTTGACACCTGTGCCGAACCTTACAGGATAATCATTACAACTCCTGACCACAACAGTACCGATAACATCCTGGTGTTTAAATTTCACCCCGTAACGATAGTCATAATTATAAACATCCTTCTCATAAGGTCGAGTAAGATTCGTAAAGAAAAACTTATCAAGACATTTGTGCTCTATAAATTCTCCAAAATTATCAATATTTCTGCTCTTAATGAATACTTCGCTATAATTGTCCGGTCCCTTATATAGAAGAGGAGTATTAATATCATGAAACCCTGAAAGATATGCAGAAAAGCCGATGGTGTCAGAATATCTACATGCAGAATTCATCTCTACATCAATGACACGACCTGAAATATCCATCAAGAAAATGATGGATAAAACAACAAGAAGCAACATCTTTCGACAATGAGAACCTAATATAACCATACTCATCTGTGTTGTATAGAAACCGAAAATTTTACATCCCTGCATAAAAATAGTAAAATATGCACAACGGAATTATTGCATTTACTTTATTTTTACAAACATTCTATATTGTTTACATAAACAGACATCATACACAAATACATGTAAAGATAGCATGACAGGCAGACAACCGTCAGTGCAAAAGAAAAAAGCATTACAATAAACAAAATGCTTTGGATATACATTAAAAACGAAAGAATTTCATAAATAACGGCCGTACAGATAAATTTTTGTAGTAACTTAGCAGACGGAAACAGACAATTCACGTCTGTTTACAGCAAAACAACAAACCTTATTATATAAAAGCATGAACAAGAACTACAAACCATTCCTGTCCGCACTTCTATTGACGTTGGTCTCGACAGCGTCGTACGGTCAGGCACTGCCCGTTGGAGGCGCAGCGGAAAACACACCTTCGCACTCGGAATACTTCTCGTGGATAAACAATACGAACGAAGGACCGACGGAGAGACAGACTCAGATAAACCTCGATTTCTTCAAATGGCTGCACGACACATACGGCATGCAGCTCGACATATATGCTTTCGACGCCGGAGCTCTCGACGGTGCGAAACGCTATGGCAGCACGCGATCGAAGCGTTTCAAGCAACAGTTTCCCAACGGTCTGGACGCCATCTGCCGCAAGGCGTCGTCGATAGGCACGCAGTTCGGAGTGTGGTGCGGTCCTGACGGATTCGGTGACACACCGGAAGAAGCTGCCGAACGCATGGACATCATGACCGAACTGGTGAAGAAATACAAGTTCAAGCTCTTCAAGATGGACGCCGTGTGCGGACAGCTGCGGCCGGAGAAATACGGCTATTTCGAACAGATGATGAAGGAAATAAGGAAGGAGGATCCGGGATTCATCTTGTTGAACCACCGCCTGAACCTCGGTCCGGCAGACAAATATTCAACGACCTATCTGATGGGTGGCGAGGAAACCTACATCGACGTGTTCATGACCAACGAGGTGACTGCGCCCCATCACCGTGCGCGGGCATTGAGCCGGAAAGCGCCGGACAACATGACGCGACTGACGGAAGACCACGGCGTGTGTCTGTCGTCATGCCTTGACTATTGGGAGGACGACCTCATTCTGCAGGCATTCAACCGCGAACTGATACTGGCTCCGCAGATTTACGCCAACCCCTGGCTGCTGAGGGACGACGAGTTTCCCTATCTTGCATACATATACAACCTACACCGCGACTACCGCGACATTCTGACGAGCGGCATAAAACTGCCTGCCGAACGCTATGGCGACGGTGCGATATCGAGAGGCGACGGCCGTACGCAGTTCATCACGCTGCGCAACCTGTCGTGGGAAAAGAAGACCTACCGCATCCGACTCGACTCGGAGCCCGGACTGAAGGATAACGGCCGTAAAGTGAAGGCACGGCTTTATCATCCTTACATATACGACCTTGGCAGCCATGACTACGGCACTGAAATGGAGGTTGAGGTGATGCCGTTCCGCGTGGCACTGGTGAAGATAACGACAGACGAGGAAAAGGACAAGGTGGCGCTTAGCGGAATACCCTACCACATTGTAAACGACCGTGCCGGAAACGTGGCCGAAGTGAAGCTGCTCGGCAAACCGGGAGAAAAATACAAGGTGAGAATGGAGCGCGGAGGCGAACTGTTCAGCTCGGCCGACATCGACGGACAGCAGGCGCGCAAGCTGCTGAACGGCAAACAGGTGACGCTGACTTTCGACGGACAGAAGCTCAAGCTGTCACCCTACCGCAAGATGGCCGACATGCAGGGATGTGACGTGCCGGCCGATGCCGAGGCTCTATACTACGCCACATGCTTCGCCGCCGACAACAATGCACTCGAAGTACGCTCACTGAAACGCTCGGGCGAGACGGCCATTCCGCAGGTGAAGGCGGCACGCGATGCCTTCTTCGGTCAGGAACTGTTCGGAGCACGCGAGATATGGGACCGCAATCTGTTCGACGGTGATCCGAAAACCGGATTCTCGATAGCCATGCGTTGGGGTGACATTCGTCCGTTCGGCGAATCTGGTTTCTGTCTCGACATGGGCGAGAAACAGCAGTTGGACAAGCTTGTCATCGAGTCGTTCGACGAGTATTCCATCACTCCTCTGAAATCGCTCGAGGGCGTGGAGGCTTACGTATCGGCCGACCTGAAAAGCTGGAAACCAATCACTTTCATGGCAGGCCCCAAGATGGAGATAGACCTTAAAGACGCTGGTGACGTGAGGTTCGTGCGTTTCTCTCCGTGCCCCATACGCCTGTCGGAGGTTAGCGGATACAAGGACGGAAAGAAAGTGGACAACAGTCGTTGGCGCGCATCAAACCTGTTCCGCCCCTACGGAAGCGCGACGTGTCTGGCACAAAAGGCATGGAAGAGCGAGATAACACTCGACGAGATACCTGACGGCGCCTATCTGTGCGTGGCTGTGAACGGATATCACGGATATGAAGGCGCATGGGCAGGTCTGAAGATAGACGGCGAGTATGTGGGATGTCCCGACCGTGCACCGTCGTTCACGTCGAACACGTGGGAATATAAGAGTGCCGGCAGCGACAAGAACTATACATACTATCTGCCGCTGACCAAGGATATGGCGGGCAAAAAGATTGAGGCATACGTGCTTGCGCTTAACCGCAACATGGACTACAGCAACAGTGACCGACCTGACGACGGCGACCGCAAAGGCACGATAACCGGACAAAGGATAAGTCCGGAGATATGGCTGAGCGCATATCCGATGCCGCTGAAAGAAAAGACTCTGAAAATGGAAATGAAACAGAAGTAAATATCAGCGGCACAAAGGAAAGCAATCAACAACAAATACATACATAAAACCGCACCCGAAATCCATAGACAGTCATACACTCACACGCCGTCAGGCGGACAGAACGACAGATGTATGACCGTTACGAGATGACGGATGCGGTTTTATGTTTTTCTTTCCCCACAACGCTTTACGTCAGACCATCAAGCACCGACAAAATCAACTGATACACCTTTTTATAATAATACATATCGTTATACAATAAAAAATATTACAATATTTAACCTATGACACATCTTTTTTGCTTATTTTTGCACGCAGATTGTATTTTACACATTTTATAAATAAATAACTTTACGACTTATGTTAAGTGAAAAGCGCAGCAGCATGCTGCACGGTGTGCTGCTTATCACGTTGTTCTCATGCGCCGCATTCTACATTGGCGACATGGGATTTGTAAAAAGCCTGTCTTTCAGTCCGATGATTGTCGGCATCATTCTCGGTATGCTCTATGCCAACAGTCTCCGCAACAACCTGCCAGAGACATGGGTACCGGGTATCCAGTTCTGCTCTAAGAGGATACTGCGCATAGGTATCATTCTCTACGGTTTCAGACTGACGTTCCAGAATGTTGTTGAGGTGGGAATCCCGGCAATATGCATAGACGCGATAATCGTGACCGTGACAATATGTGGCGGTGTTTTGATAGGCCGTCTGATGAAGATGGACCGCGGCATAGCATTGCTGACTTCAGTGGGCAGCGGCATCTGTGGAGCGGCAGCCATACTGGGAACCGAGTCGGCAATAAAGGTTAAACCATATAAGACAGCCGTGGCTGTATCTACGGTTGTAATATTCGGAACGATAGCCATGTTCCTCTATCCTATATTGTATCGCAACGGAATACTCGACCTCACACCGCAGGAGATGGGAATCTTCACCGGTAGCACCGTTCACGAGGTGGCACACGTAGTAGGTGCGGGAAACGCAATGGGTAAGGAAGTTTCAGACCCTGCGATAATCGTGAAGATGATACGCGTGATGATGCTTGTGCCGGTACTGCTGATAATAAGCTACAGCGTCATGAGAGCAGCCGTGAAGAGTGGCGACGCAAGCGGACGCGGAAAGATATCAATGCCTTGGTTTGCCATCCTGTTCCCCGTAGTGATTGGTTTCAATTCGCTCAATCTTCTGCCGGCAGGACTGGTTGATTTCATCAACACATTCGACACATTCCTTCTGACAATGGCCATGACAGCACTCGGTGCAGAGACAAGCATCGACAAGTTCCGCAAGGCAGGAGCAAAGCCGTTCATCCTGGCTTTCATACTGTTCATATGGCTCATGGTAGGCGGATATGCACTGGCTAAATACGTAGCACCGCTCATCGGATAACACAGACGACGCAAGTCTGACAGAAAATAGGAATACGGTGATTTGTCCGCCATTCATATAACTTTTATCAACAGCGGATTTCACCTGACGCAAAATGGCCCGTTCGGATTCACGAAACGGGCCATTTTAGTATCCGATATAAACCATCTCAATATTTAACATGGACCATATCAAGGCTCAATTTGGGCTATTTAAGCGTTCGGTATGGACCGTTTCATAATTTCATATATACCTTTTCAGAGTTTTATATAGGTCATTCCGGAATTGAATACGGGCTTTTTCAGAACGCGATACAAGTCCTATCATCTTTCAATATCCTGATTAAAGGCAATACGAAATAAAAAGAACCGGTCAGGATTGCGGCAAACTCAGGGAGCAAAGAGTAAACATACAGGCCACGAAAAGAACGTTACTCCGGCACAAAATACAGCTTGCGGCAAACAATCAGAATGACAATCACCGACAACATCGGACACTGAGGCGTATGAAAACAAGCGACCATGGACCCGGCAAATGGCTAATGAGCAAACACAATCATGGTCACGGACAATGAAAGAGATAAAAAATAAAGGCAAGTTCCACACGGAGCTTGCCTTTGTTCGTATAATTAATATAAGGTGTTACTTCACGAGTATAACGAGATATTTGCTGGTTGACCAAAATATCTGCGGATTTGTGATGCGGAGCACATACTGCTTGTTGGCGTCTTTCTGCAGAGTGTAGCTGTCTGACGGATGCATCGTGAGAATCTTGGCATACTTGGAATAGAGCTTGATCTCTTTCTCCACGCGGATGTCAATCTTTGTGAAATAGCTCTTGTTGAAGTTTGACTCGAGCACACGGCTACCGTCGATGATACGCTGTTCCTTGAGTTCCTTCTTCGTACCGAACACAAACCATGCCGTATTGAGCTGTTTGTCCTGAGCCTGTATGGTGGCACTCTTCTGCGAACTCTCAGTCTTCAGGTCTGACACATTGCTGTTAAGGCTGCTTATTGTCTGGTCGAGCTCGCTTATATGAATGTTCTTTGCGTCAAGCTCTGCACGGAGCTGCTGCAGCTGGTTGTCCTTTTCCTCGAGCTCAGCCACAAGATTGTCGATGGTCTTTTTCAGATTGTCGCTCTTCACACTACTCTCACGCAACTGACGGCGGAGCTTGTCTATAAGCGCGCGGTTCTCTTTCATAGTGCTCGAAATGAACTGCACATTCTCCACAAGCTGCTGTCTCCGGCTTGCTCCCTCACCGTCTTTCATCAGACTCACATGGTTTTCAGCTTCGTTAATCTCCTTGAATCCGGCTTCAATCTGATTGAATGTTTCCATTATATCATTTATCTCATTATCCTTCTGAGCAATGATTTTCTGTAACGAGTCATTCTGGCTGAAACCTGCAACATCGGCTGCCTTGTGGTCGTCTTTACAACCCATGAAGGCAATAATAGTCAAGCCTAGTGCTAAAAATAATAACTTTTTCATATCAGTCTGGTTTTATTATAAGTTTTGTTTACTGCTTATTATTATGACCTGCCAGCACAATAACTATCTCACCACGCGGAGCATTGGCCTCAAAGTGCTCCTTCACTTCCGCAAGAGTGCCTCTGACGTATTCCTCGTGCACCTTTGATATCTCACGGCAGACGCACACCTCACGGTCGGGGCCGAACACTTCGGCAAACTGCCCCAATGTTTTCAACAGCCTGTAAGGCGACTCGTAGAATATCATTGTACGCGTCTCGTCTTTCAGCGAGTTGATCATTGTCTGACGGCCTTTCTTCTGTGGCAGGAAACCTTCAAAGCAAAATCTGTCACAAGGCATTCCCGACGCCACGACAGCCGGGATACATGCCGTCGCTCCGGGCAGACACTGAACCGTTATACCTGCCTTTACGGCCTCGCGTGCCAAAAAGAATCCCGGATCACTTATACCCGGAGTACCGGCATCGCTCACAAGAGCTACATTCTGCCCGCCCTTCAGACGTTCGATGACAGACGCTGTTGTGCCGTGCTCGTTGAACTTATGATGCGACAGCAAACGGTTCTGTATGTCGAAATGTTTGAGAAGAATGCCTGATGTGCGGGTGTCTTCTGCCAGCACCACATCGGCCTCTTTCAACACGCGGATGGCGCGCAGCGTCATATCTTCCATATTGCCCACCGGCGTAGGCACGATATACAGTGTTCCCATATTGTGGACAAATATAAGTAAATATTCCTCACGAACAAAAAAAGCCGCTATTTCTTTGCAATTTTTAAAACGTCTTTGTACTTTTGCAAGCATCATGACAGAATATTTATTAGGCGAGGCACATCGCCCAGGCAGAATAGAAGTGATATGCGGTTCGATGTTTTCAGGCAAGACAGAGGAACTGATAAGACGTCTCAAACGTGCAAAATTCGCACGCCAGAAAGTGGAGATATTCAAGCCGGCAATAGACACGCGCTATTCAGACGTCGATGTGGTGAGCCACGACAATACATCAATACAATCGACACCTATCGATTCTTCGTCGAGCATACTGCTGCTGGCATCAGACATTGATGTGGTGGGAATAGACGAGGCGCAGTTTCTTGACGAAGGACTGGTGGACGTATGCAACGAGCTTGCCAACCGTGGCACACGCGTGATAATAGCCGGACTGGACATGGACTTCAAAGGAATACCTTTCGGTCCGATGCCTGCACTGTGCGCGATAGCCGACGACGTGACAAAGGTTCACGCCATATGTGTGAAATGCGGAAACCTTGCTTACATAAGTCACAGAATAGTTGACGGAGAGAAAAGGGTGATGCTCGGCGAGGAAAGCGAATATGAGCCGCTCTGCCGCGAATGTTATAAAAAGGTGACTCAAGGCAAAGGAGCGGGACAAGCCGATAAAAAATAAGGACATATTCATTCAGGATAAGCCATGACATGAGCTTTTTCGTGTCAGTTCCAAGTACAACATTACAAATCACAATAGTAAAAATATGCTGGAAGAGAAAATCACTTTCGATAAGTTTGTAAGAGGAATGCTTATCACAATCATGGTGATCGCCGTGCTCTATATAGTCAACTACCTGAGCGGAGCGTTGTTGCCGTTCATCGTTGCATGGCTGTTCGCTTATCTGCTCTATCCCCTGGTGAGGTTCATCCAGTACAAGATGAAAGTCAAAGTCAGGGCCCTTGCCATAATAATCGCGCTTCTTCTTGTAATAGCTGTTATCGGAACAATGATATATTTCATCATTCCGCCGATGATAGAACAGTTCCAGAAACTTTACGACGTGTTAATGAGATGGCTCCAACAGACCACGCACACCAACGATCTGTCGGTAATCGCGAAGAGATGGGTCATAGACAACCAACACGAAATAGAACGTTTCTTCAAGAGCAAAGACTTCAGCGACATGCTGAAAAGCGGTATGCCGAAAGTGTTTTCAGTGCTCGGACAGACGGCCAGCGTGATAATAAGCATCGTGGCATCGTGTATCACGCTGCTCTATATGTTCTTCATCCTGCTCGACTATGAGTATCTCACGACTAACTGGATAAAGATATTCCCTAAGAAGAACCGCCCGTTCTGGCAGGAACTCATGAAAGACGTGGAACGCGAACTGAACAACTACATACGCGGACAGAGCTCTGTGGCATTGTGCATGGGCATAATGTTCTGCATCGGATTCAGCATAATGGACTTCCCCATGGCCATAGGTCTGGGCATTCTTATAGGAATAATGGACCTCGTGCCCTATCTCCACACATTCGCACTCATACCTACCGCATTCCTTGCAATGCTGAAGGCAGCCGACACGGGACAGAACTTCTGGTATGTTTTCGGTCTGGCAGTGGGTCTGTTCATTCTTGTGCAGATAATCACCGAGACCATTGTCATTCCGAAGATAATGGGAAAGGCAATGGGACTTAACCCTGCCATACTGCTGCTCTCGCTGTCTGTGTGGGGTGCTCTGTTAGGATTCATCGGACTCATAATAGCCCTTCCACTCACCACTTTAATCATAGCATATTGGCAACGGTACGTGACAAAAGAGCATGAAATCAATAAAATTGAAGAAAAAAACACGAAATAATTTGCGTGTTTCAAAAAAAAACAATACCTTTGCACACGCTTTTGAGATACAACATATCGCAAAGCAAACAAGGGAGATCCGTTAGCTCAGCTGGTAGAGCACAACACTTTTAATGTTGGGGTCTTGG
>OLGE01004124.1_pt1 | contig 10800 bp, 6 predicted proteins | sample 1605151 | NCBI WGS metagenome assembly OLGE01 (sample SAMEA3888912, study PRJEB22519) | human gut metagenome | biome: human gut; feature: human-associated habitat; material: faeces | place: Denmark | collected 2010
GCAAGAAAGCCACTTTCAGGATTCATCTGTGCAATAGTCTCGTCTTTACCATCACCATCAATGTCAAAACTAAAGGACTTATCAGAAACAGAAACAGGATTGCTCCCGAAATATTAAATACACAATGGGCAAACGCCGTCCTTCTGGCATCTTTTGGCTGTCCGATAGATGCCAGCACTGCGGTAATCGTTGTACCGATATTGTCTCCCAACAGAATCGGGATGGCACCGGCCAGTCCGATGATACTGGTCACACCGTCCGGTCCTGCCTGGGCTGCAAAATTCTGTAATACGGCAATCGTTGCACTGCTGCTCTGTACGACAAGTGTCATGACAGCACCCACGCATACCCCAAGAATCGGAATATGGGACACTTTTCCGATCATATTGACAAAGAATGCACTGGATGCCAGCGGTTTCATCACATCGCCCATCGTCTCAATTCCAAGGAATAACAGACCAAATGCGAAAATTGTCTGTCCGATATTTTTCACCTTTTCTTTCTTTGAAATAAAAGAAATAAGAAATCCCACAAAAATGAACAGATAAATATAATCCGTTATTTTAAATGCAATAATCTGCGCCGTCATGGTCGTACCGATATTGGCACCGAGAATAATGGAGATCGCCTGTGGCAGCGACATCAGTCCTGCGCTGACAAAGCCGATCGTCATAACCGTTGTTGCACTGCTGCTCTGTAACACCGCAGTCGTCAAAGCACCTGCAAGTACACCAAGAATCGGATTTTTTGTAAGCAGGGCAAGGATTTTTTTCATCTTTTCCCCCGCTGCTTTCTGCAGGCACTCGCTCATCATATTCATGCCGTAAATAAAGATTGCCAGACCTCCGACCAGTCCGAAAATAATTTTCATCGTCTCGTTCACTTATGGTTCCTCCCCATTTCTTTTCATAAACTTTACACTCCGTATACTTTTTTTCTGAGATTGTAATAAGTTTATCATCGGAGTGTAAAATCAAACCATCCCAGAATGTAAACCCTGTGTAAAATTTCTGTAATGCTGTAAAATTGCTGTAAACTTGCGTAAAGTCTGTAAAATCCGTGTAAATCAGCATTTTCAGGCTCTATGACTTTAAACCCATTGTAAAAATATTTCCACAATGCTAGAATAAAATAGTTACAAAGGAAAATGTTTTGGAAAGGGAAAACACTATGCTATCATGTCCAAACTGCGGAGGAAATCTCAAATTTGACATTCCTTCCCAGCAACTCTCATGCGAGCATTGTCACACGCTGTTTGATCCTTATGATTTTGACGGGAAAACAAGTGATGCCGAAGAATCAAAGACATTCGACGGAGATTACGAGGTCACGATCTTTACCTGTCCGCAGTGTGGCGGTGAAATCTTAAGTACCGACAATGCAGCTGCCGGTTTCTGCAGTTTCTGCGGAGCCTCCACGATTCTTTACAGCAGAATCAGTCACGAAAAACGGCCCAATTATATTATTCCGTTCCAGAAGACAAAGGAACAGTGTAAGGAAGCGTACGCACGCCGTATGAAACATTCCATTTTTGCGCCAAAAGAACTCCGCGATCCTTCTTATATCGATAGTTTCCGCGGAATTTACATGCCTTACTGGGCATTTTATATCTCCCAGAAAGGTTCTCTCTCGCTCAATGGGAAAAAGACTTCCCGCCGCGGTGATTATATTATTACCGATCACTACGCACTTACCGGGGATCTGGATGCCTACTACAAAGGTCTTTCCTATGATGCCTCATCCTCTTTTGATGACAATATCAGTGAAGAACTGGCTCCTTATAATTTAAAAGGCATGAAAGCCTTTACCCCCGCCTATTTAAGCGGATTTTACGCGGACACTTCCGATGTGGATGCAAAAGTATATCAGGGCGATGCCGAATACACTGCATCTGCGGAAACAACCGAGCGTATTGCTTCTGACGGGACATTTGCCGGTTTTACCATGGATACCATCCGTCCTGAACAGCTCCATACAAAAACAGAAACCATCGACAGCACCATGTTTCCGGTATGGTTTCTATCCTACCGCAAAAAAGACCGTGTCGCTTATGCAACGGTCAACGGACAGACCGGACTGGTCGTTGCGGATATTCCGATTGATCCGAAACGTTATCTGCTCGGTTCGCTGCTTCTGGCAATTCCGATCTTTGCTCTTTTGGCATGGTCGGCATTTTTACAGCCCTCTTCCCTGGTAATGACCACCCTGCTTTTATCACTGCTTTCCATCGGTGTCTATTGTTACGAATGCGTTTCTATCCACCAGAAAGATACCGGGGCAAATGACCGGGGCAAAATGTTCATCCAATCGAAGAAAGCTTCTGCTGCAGACAAGCCGAAAACCCCTGAAGCCCAGCCGGAGCCAGCCGCAAAAACGAATCCGCTTGGCTGGATTCTTCCGCTTTGTGCTGCGGTACTTTCGTTTGGGGTATGGTTCCTGCATCCGGTATCGGATCTCTACTATTACGGAGCCGCAATTCTTTCCATGGCTGCCATCCTCGTGTCGTTCATCAGTATTATCCATGCGTATAATCTGTTGTCCACCCGCCGGCTGCCACAATTTGACAAACAGGGAGGTGATGACCGTGCGTAAAATAAAACGTATCCTTACGGCATTTGTATTTTGTCTGATACTCTCCGCCAGCACCATACCGGTTTGTGCATCCGCAGTTTCCGCTTCCAATGAGGAAACCGGCTACGTTTATGTGCTGGATGATTCTGCGGATTTTCTGACAGACTCCCAGGAAAACAGTCTGCAAAAGCAGCTGTATGATCTGACCGCATACTGTAATGTGGCTTTTGTAACCACAACCGAACACAGTAAATCTTCCACCGAAGATTTTGCTGCAGATTATTTCGATGATGTCTTTGGTCCGCATGCCAACGGTACGATCTTCGTCATTGACCGCTGCCTGAATGAGATTTATCTCTACAGCGATGGACAGGCGCACAAAATCATCACCAATTCCCGCGCACGTTCGATTACCGATAACACTTATACCTACGCGCGCGATAAGGATTACTATACCTGTGCGTACAAGGTCTTTGCCCAGATCGAAACGCTGATGCAGGGCAAACGAATTGCAGAACCGATGCGCTACCTCTGCAGTGCGCTGCTGGCCATTGTTGCTGCACTGTTTCTCAATCTCTTTTTCGCGCTGTGGAGTTCACGTTCCCACAAGGCAGACCGCAGACAGGTGATGACCGGATTGTATGCACAGATGCAGATCAATAACCCGCGCACACAATTCATCCGCCAGTCGCGTACTTACAGTCCGGTATCTTCCGGCAGCAGCGGCGGTGGACATTCCGGCGGCGGTGGCGGTGGTGGCGGCCACTCCGGTGGTGGTGGCGGTCACAGTATATAATCCTGTAGAAAATGCGCATTTGTGGTAAAACAGTGCTTTAAAAAATGCGCATTTGTGGTAAAATAACAATATAAAAAATGCGCATTTGTAGGAGATGTTTATGTTTAAGCGAAAAATATATGACAAGCTCTTAGCCTGGAAGCAGGAATCTGCAGGAAAAACAGCACTATTGATAGAAGGAGCCCGTCGAATTGGGAAATCTACTGTTGTGGAAGAATTTGCGAAAAATGAATATGACAGTTATATTCTGATTGACTTTTCCACGGCATCCAAAAATGTCCGTGAACTTTTTGAAGATGTTTCCGATTTAAATTATCTGTTTTTACAATTACAATTTCAATACAGAACCGATCTGTTAGAACGAAAATCACTGATTATTTTTGATGAAGTACAACTTTGCCCACTGGCAAGACAGGCAATTAAATCGCTGGTCAAAGATCATCGCTATGATTACATTGAAACAGGTTCCCTGATTTCCATCAAAAAAAATGTGCAAAATATACTTATTCCAAGCGAAGAGCGAAAAATAAGTATGTTTCCGATGGATTATGAAGAGTTTTTATGGGCGCTAGGCGATACCACAACTCCGGTTCTTTTGCAAAAATTATTTACCGCTCAAAAACCGGCAGGCGAGAGCATGAATCGAAAACTCCTTCGGGATTTCCGTCTATATATGCTGGTTGGCGGAATGCCACAGGCTATAGATGAATATATCCAGACGAACAATTTTCGCAAAGTGGATGCTATAAAACGTGATATTTTAAGTTTATATGAGGATGATTTTAAGAAAATAGATGCAACCGGAAAGCTCTCTCTTTTATTTGACTCCATTCCGGCACAGCTGAACAAAAATGCTTCCCGCTATCAGGTATCCAGCGTTCTCTCCAATGAAAGAGCTGACACAATTTTAGAACTGATTGCAGAACTGAAAGATTCCAAAACTGTTCTCGTATCCTATCATGCAAATGATCCAAATGCCGGCATGGCAACCAACAAAGATTTATCAAAATTCAAGTTGTTTCTCTGTGATACCGGATTATTTACGACTTTAATGTTCAAAGATAAGGATTTTACAGAAAATATTATTTATGAAAAACTTTTAAACGACAAACTTGGAACGAATCTTGGATATCTGTATGAAAATGTCGTGGCACAACTTCTGCACTCCAATGGAAACGAGCTGTTTTACCATACATTTATGAACAAAACCTCACATCATAACTATGAGGTCGATTTTCTTCTTGCACAAAAAAATAAAGTTTGCCCGATAGAAGTAAAATCATCCGGTTATAAAACACATAAATCTCTGGATGCATTTTCACTGAAATATTCCGACCGTATTCTACAGAAATATCTGGTATACACCAAAGATTTCTGCAAAGACGGTGATATTATATGTCTTCCAATTTATATGGTTCCGTTTTTAAATCAGAGCAGCTTCCGCAGCCCCTTCGGGTAATGATTCTTCATCACAGAACCTGCAAGTTTGCCCCAGCCGAGGCTGTATCCATCTACCGTGATCAGATACCAGCCCTTCTCCCCTTCTGCTGGGAACGTCTGCCCGGCCAGATACGCGCGTGCTTCATCCACAGACAGATTCCAGCTGTGGCATGCTTCCTGCGGAGAAATTGCAAGTGCCAGTGCGTGTGCCGGTTCCAGCCGGTTCTTTTTAACTGTGCCAAGATGCAGACCCGGACGCAGCACATGCAGCCGTCTGGTTGCCGGCATATGTTCCGGCATCAGATACAGCTGCTCTCCAAAAAGAAGCAGCCTCCCGGCATCATCTGCCGGTATCTTTCCAAGAACCTCCTGTAATCCTGCAAGATACGCTTTTGCTTCTCCCTTTGCCAGCGGTTTTTCTTCTCCATTCGCACAATATCCCCGGTAATTTTCCGAAACAGTTCCCTCTTTTTCCAGAACTGCAACGAAATGTCCCTCTCCGTGCAGATGATGCGGAAATAACCGGATCGTATCGCCAATCTCCGCTGCCGGATGTTTTGTCCATGCCGCTACACCGTCTGCCATTCCCGGATATTTTTTCACCGGCACAATATGAAACTGCGGATGCTGTTCCAGAAAACGGCTGATCGTTCCCTCGTTTTCCTCCGGTGCAAAGGTACAGGTAGAGTAAACCATACGTCCTCCCGGCCGGAGCATGGAGGCCGCACATGCAAGAATTTCCTGCTGCCGCGCCGCACAGATCTGAACATTTTCAGGACTCCACTCCTCACACGCCTGTTCATTTTTGCGAAACATTCCTTCCCCGGAACACGGAGCATCTACCATGATCCGGTCAAAATATTCCGTAAACATTCCCGCAAGTGTCTGCGGACTCTCGTTTGTCACCATCACATTTTTTACACCCATCCGTTCCATGTTCTCGGAAAGAATCTTTGCCCGCGCCGGATGAATCTCATTGCTGACAAGGAGCCCTTTTCCCTGCATCGCTGCCGCAATCTGTGTACTTTTGCCCCCCGGTGCCGCACATAAATCCAGAACTTTTTCGCCCGGCTGCGCATCCAGATATGCAGCCGGTGCCATGGCACTCGGCTCCTGAATATAGTACACGCCCGCCTCGTGATACGGATGTTTTCCCGGCTGATCTTCCTTTTCGTAATAAAACCCGTTCGCTTCCCATGGCACCGGCTGCAGGTGAAAGGAAGTTTCCTCAGCAAACCGATTCCGGTCAGTTTTTGACGGATTGATCCGCAGTGCCTGATAACGCGCATCTTCGTAACTGTTTAGAAATGCCGGGTATTCTTCCTCCAGCATTTGTTTCATTCGATCTAAAAAAAGTTGTGGAAGCATATCATTTCTCCTAAATTTCTCCTAAAGTTTTCCAAAAAAACTTGGCAAAATATCCAACAAATAGTAAAATATAAATATGATAAAACGAAAGTACATGAGAACAAGACAATTAAAACCGGGCATGAAGCTCGATCATCCGGTCGTTGACCGTCTGGGACGTAATCTCGTTGCCAGAGGTGCCGAACTGGATGATTATATGATTGATTCCCTGTTGAAACTGGGTATTATGTCTGTTTACATTCAGGAGGGGGAAGAAGAGGAAAATCCAGAACAGGTTCCTACTTCTCCGGAAGCAGAAAAAAATATCGAACGGCTCCGTACCGAAGACCGCGCAAAAGTTACTCTTTCTGTCAGTATCCGTGAACGTGTCTCTACCGGTATCCAGTTTATCTACAACAATACAACCTCCGAGGAAATGGTTGCCACCACAGAGAGCATTGCCGATGACCTGATGCGTTCCATTAAAAGCAATGATGCCATCGCAATTGATATCTCTACACTCAAAACCAGTGACGAATACACCTTCAAACACAGCGTGGATGTAGCAACCATTTCCATGATCGTTGCCAAGCAGCAGGGACTCTCTCCCGAAGAAGTACGGGAAATCGGTGTCTGTGGTTTGCTGCACGACATTGGAAAAACCAAAATTCCAAATGCTATCTTAAACAAACCGGGCAAACTTGATGATGATGAATTTGCCATTATGCGGCAGCACTCGACATACAGTTACAACATGATCAAGGATCGTCCGGAATTTTCTCCGGCTGTCTGCCTTGGTGTTTTGCAACACCATGAAAAGATCAATGGAAGCGGATACCCGATGGGTGTGTCCGCAGAGAAAATCTGCCCCTATGCCAAGATTCTGTCCGTATCGGATATCTATGATGCCCTGGTTACCGAACGCCCCTATAAAAAAGCCTATTCCCAGAGAGATGCTGTGGAAATGATTATGTCCATGACCATGGAACTCGACATAACTGCCATGAAGAGCTTCCTTGAAAGCATGATTCTATATCCGGTAGACAGCATCGTGGAACTGAGTAACGGCGAACAGGCGCGTGTGGTCAAAAATATTCCGCACTATATTCTCCGTCCTGTGGTTGTCGGGCTTACCAGCGGTAACGTTTACAACCTTGGAGAAGATATCAATTGTGCCAATATCATCATTCTTTAAACAACAGGGAACAGCTTTCGCTGTTCCTTTTTTATTGTGTTACCTCTTCACCTTCAAAAGGCTGTGCCGTCTCCGGCAGAAACGCATCGTAAATATCCACATGATCATAGATACAGCGCCAGCTGCTGGTGGACCCTGCAGTCACACAGATATACTCTTTTCCATCCGGTGTCTGTGCCATACTTGCCGCACAGCTTCCGGACTGATTCACAAAGCCTGTCTTTGCCCCGATAATTTCACTGTGTGTATCCTTATCTTCAATTCTCCGCAAAAACCAGTTGGATATTGTAATCCCATCCGGATGTGGTTTGGATTTTGATGTCGTGTAGGTTCGCGTTCCAAGAACTTCCCTGCACAGATCATTGTCCATTGCGGCTTTTAAAATCATTGCCATATCATACGGCGTACTGTAATGGTCATCATTGTATATGCCGACACAGTTGGTAAAATGTGTGGTCTCCGACAATCCCATTTTTTCCAGTTCCTGATTCATCATATCCACAAATGCTTCCTGTGAACCGGCCACATAAGTTGCCAGAGAGACCGCAGAATCTGCCCCTGATGGCAAAATGGTTCCATAAAACAGATCCCTTACCGTTACCTGCTCATCCACTTCGTATCCGGTATTGCTGCAGTCATTACTATAACTGAAATCTGTGGCATCAATACTGATGGTAACCAGCTCGTCCAGCTGCTCCGGCTTAATATTTTCCGCTGCTACCAGCACGGTAAAGATTTTGGTCATAGATGCTGGAATCATACGTTTCAATGCATCTTTTCCGGCCAGAATCGTTCCGGCATCCACATCAATGAGAATTCCCTGCTTGCTGACAACGGACTTCGGAAGCGATTTTGTCTCTGCGGTCTCCGTAGCGGAATAATCAAATACTTCCTCTGTTTCCGTCGGTATTTCCGATGCCTGCTCCTGCTGCGTCGGCTCAATCATCTTTGGATCTTTTTTGTTCTTTCCCTTTTTCCCCAGCACAACTGCCAATACCAGAACAACTGCTAAAATTACAACTGCTGCAACGGCTATGTACCATCTGTTTTTTCGTTTCTGCATTTTCTTATCTCCTGTCCTGCCTGAATTGCTCTTTTGTATCATAGCACTTTTCGGCTATAAATTGCAATCCATCAGATACAAACGAGACGCAAAATCCGGAAAATACCGTACGTTCTCATCATATCCGGTGCCTCCGAATGCCGGGTGCAAATGTACACCTCCATACATCAGAGCATCCCCGTATGCACAGAAATCCTCCGTTTCCCCATCCATCTTTACAAATTTTGCCAGCAGATGATGTGTCACGGAATCCGGGCGGATATGTACCGGAGCAACCGTGTTGACCAGATCCCCAAACTCCAGAATACTGTACGTTAACGCGCGGTTGGTAAAATGGTACCGTTTCTCTTTTGCAAGTCCTTTGGGATAATACGCGTGAAACTGTGTATTCGGTTCCGCAAGTTTCTGCATCAGCATGCCGACTGCCTGTGTCTGATCTTCTGAAACACAGGTCCATTCTGTGAGATTTCCGTCAGCAAATGTCCGCCCACGATAAAATATGCCCTGCTGCAATACACTACGCCACTTCCTGTACAGTGCAATCTGAGCCCTGATCTCCTCAAGTTCCTCTCTGGTACAGTCACAGAAATTACATTCATACCCCAGCACTGCGAATGCGGCAACTGCAAAGCGGGTCGTAAGCGGTGTCCGGCGCAGCGTCTGATGGTTCGGACACGCAGATACATGTGCACTCACCGTCGAGAGCGGATACCCGTAACTGTAATTTGTCTGTATGTCCGCCCTGCAACAGGCATCTGTGTCATCGCTTCCCCAGATCTGCGGAAAATAGCACAAAATGCCGGGATCAAAACGGTTTCCGCCTGCTGCACACCCTTCAAATAAAATTTCCGGAAAACGACGGGTCAGTTCCTCCATGCACCGGTACAGTCCCAGCACATAACGATGTGCCATCTCTCCCTGCTGTGCGGCCGGCAGGCTCTGTGAATAATAATCGGAAAACGTCCGGTTCATATCCCACTTCACATAAGAAACCGGTGCCGAAGAAAAGACCTTTGTCATACTGGCAATGATATACTCCTGCACTTCTCTCCTGCCAAGATCCAGAATTCTCTGGTTTCGTCCTTCTGCATGCGGTTTTCCGGGAATTTCAATGGTCCAATCCGGATGCTTCCGGTAAAGGTCACTGTCCACACTGACCATCTCCGGCTCTACCCAGATTCCAAAAGCAAGCCCCAGATCTGTAATTTTTTTGGCAAGGCGCGATAAGCCGCCGGGCAGTTTTTTTGTATTCGGCACCCAGTCTCCCAACGAAGAAGTGTCATCGTTTCGTCTGCCAAACCAGCCGTCATCCACCACAAACAATTCGATTCCGGCATCTTTTCCCGCCTTTGCCAGCTTTAAGAGCCTGCTCTCACTGATATCAAAATAGCAGGCCTCCCAGCTGTTTAAAAGTACCGGGCGCGGCCTGTTTTTCCAATATCCACGCACGATATGCTCCCGGATAAACGCATGCATCCGCCGGCTCATGCCTCCCCATCCATCCGGTGCATAGGTCATAAAGGCCTCCGGTGCCTGAAACTGTGCTCCCGGCTCCAGTTTCCACGAAAATTCCCGTGGATTGATCCCCGTAAGAAGCCGGAGTTTTCCAAAACTGCTGACCTCCGCAGTCTCACAGTGATTTCCACTGTAGATCAGATGAAATCCGTAACAGTCTCCCTGATCTTCTCCCGTTTTCGGACGGCTCAGCATCACAAACGAATTTGCCCGGCTCGACGTGGTTCCGGTAAAAGAATCATTGACAATTCTGCCACCGGTCAGCGTCTGGTCACAGCGGTGCATCTCCCGCGCCCATGCGCCGCGAAATGTCGTAAAAATATAATCACTGTCATCAAAATCCAGCTGCAGACTCATCAGACGGGTAAGCTGTACATCCTGACTGCTGGCATTGACGATCTTCGCACTCCGTCCGATCACATCTGCCGCCTCATAGACATAGTAGTAGAGCAACAGCTTCAGATCATACTGCCGGTCCACCATTGTCACACACAGCTGCTGCACTTCTCCCGCACTTCCATAGGAACCCGGAAGTCCGTCCAGCGCATCTTTTTTCCCGGTAATAACGGCATCTTCATAGCGGAAATCCAGAGTCTTTGCCCCATCATAAAGAATGGCCTCAACAAACGGCTCACGGATATCGCCCTTTCCGTACGAAGACATTTCCAGCCGCACATCCTCCAGCGAAAAACCGGCATGCTCTTTTTCACAGATATTCACATTTCCCGGTGCAAACACATGCTTTTCCACAAGAATTTCAAGATCATCCGGATGCTCGATATGAATAGTTCTCCCGTAATACAGATGCTCCGGATGTCCCCCCGGCAGAATGGAAAATGCATATGTTGTATGTGCCGTATCCAGTACGAATGC
>OLGE01004136.1_pt1 | contig 10774 bp, 5 predicted proteins | sample 1605151 | NCBI WGS metagenome assembly OLGE01 (sample SAMEA3888912, study PRJEB22519) | human gut metagenome | biome: human gut; feature: human-associated habitat; material: faeces | place: Denmark | collected 2010
TCAAACTCTATGCTCCTCTATATAGAAATATTCCGCAGACTGCGGAACTTTTCTCAGATTCGTTGTCAGACTCAAATGTTCCGCAAATTGCGGAACAATCTGAAAATAGTCAACAGCCTGTTGATGATTTCAAGATGTTGTTCTCTATTCCTTGGGACCATCATCGCCGTATCATCGACAAATGTAAGGATGATATGGACAAAGCCCTGTTCTTCGTAAGAAAGACATGGGAGAATAACTGGGGACGTGATGCGTTGCTTAACTGGTTAAACACAAACCTATATGAACGTGATGGCAAAGCTGTCACAAATTTCCAAACTACGCTTCCTGCCATACAGAGCGATTTGGCACAACAGATGACCAAAGACCCTTATCAATTTGACTTTCTCAATCTGAGAGAGAAGTTTGACGAACGAGACATAGAGGACGAATTGGTGAACAATGTGACACGTTTCCTCTTGGAACTCGGAAAAGGTTTCTCGTATATGGGCAGGCAATTTCGCTTGGAGATAGGACAACAAGAGTTCTTCCCTGACTTGTTGTTTTACAATGCCCACCTTCATGCCTATGTGGTCATAGAGCTAAAAGCCCAGTCATTCCATCCTTCTTTCTTGGGACAATTAAGTTTCTATGTATCTGCCATCAACCACCAGTTCAAGACCGACATAGACAATCCTACCATCGGTTTGCTTATCTGCAAGAACAAAGACAATGTAGTGGCGAAATATGCCTTGGAGGCATATAAAGAACCGATGGGCATATCGGAATATCAGCTCTCCAAACTCTTCCCGAAAGACTTCAAATCATCTATGCCGACTATTGAGGAATTAGAAAAGGGATTGAAAGGTAACCATAAGTAATGAAACGTTTTTGTATAGATAAAGAAGGAATAATACAAATCCTTTTACTTTTTTACTCTTTTACCTTTTTACTTTTAAACAAGTCCTGTTTACAATCAAAAGAAGCCCTGTTTGTCATGCAAACAAGCCGTGTTTGCAAACAAAAGAAGCCTTGTTTGCAAGGGTTCAGTTTTTTCCGTCAAAATCATTAGGTGCCCGGTAAGATTTTTTTAGCGGACAGCAATAATAAAATAGGAGGTCGAGCGTCCCGCTCGACTACACCACCCAAGCAAATACTTACTGGTCCCATCCGTCGCAGACGGATTAACCCAAATCAGTCATTAGACTGAAACAAGTGTTTTGTAAGAGGATTTGTATTTCTTTTCCACTCCTCTCCACCTTTGTTTCGGAGGATATGGTTTCCATTCATATTCTTATACACATCGTTTCCGTAAAACTTGTCGCAGGTCGTCGGTAGTGGCAAGCCCAAGTTTCTTGCGTATATGTATGCGCACCGAACTGATATTGTTAGATGTTTTATTTAGTATGGATGCAATCTCCTGAATGGTCTTGCCACCGATAATCAATCGGCACACCTCCTGCTCTGTAGGAGTGAGCGTAGGCAAGGTGGATGATATGTCGGCATGTTGCATACGCCGGTAAGCCACCCTTTGCTCCACAGCTCTTATAAGATTGGCCTCTGTGCGCTCGTCAAGACGATTGAAAAAGTCGGCAATTTCCTTATCGCTCCGTTTGCTCCGTCCCAGTTGTATATAAGCGAGCAGTTCCGATTTCGTCATACGGAAAGTAGCAAGTAGCTGGTTTAGCGTAGAGTTGTAGTCGGCATTTTCGCGCTGCATATTGCGTATGCCTCGCCTTATCATTTCGCCCAACACGCAAGTAAACATATCAACGATTATGAATATCACCATTATCTGCTTGTTTATGTTTCCGTCGGTATATATATAAACAAATATTATTGTAGCAATACTCATTGTGGCGACTATCGTTGGCACATGTCTGACAACAGCCATGACAAGATAGATGATAAGGGCGAGCGAGATAATCTGGTTGAATATAATAGTATCTTCAAAACCCGTTGGCTGCCTCATCGCCATATACACAATACGAGCACTGCCCATAAGCTGTGCAATTATGCCGAACGCTGATATAGCCACCGTCAGCGACAGACGCTGCTGCATATACAAAGTCGTTATAACCACCGTTGCCACCCACATAATGGCCGATATGGCATATAGCGTGGAACTTTCGGTGCCAATAAGTCCGATGATGTGCATAGGCACACCGGCCAAAATCACAGACAAACTAAGCATCAAGAATGTGATAAGACACAAACGCTGCTGCCAGTTATGACTGCGTCGGTCGAGAAAGATGGTTAGTCGCTGTATTAATTTTGATTTCATTCTTTTCTGAATTTTGTCAGTAACAAAGGTAGTGTTTTTTTCTGTTTTTACGCCTTTTTACCCCTATTTTTACACTTCTTTACCTTAATTTACGGTTGCCTATTTTTGTAAGAACCATATATTCGACATAATTTTGTTTGGAAAACAATAAAACCAAAGTTTATTATGATACACAAACTCTTCAAAAATGCATTAACATCGTAAAGCGTAGCGGCAAGACAATGAAAGTGATAATAAAAATAACCGAATAATTTAAAATCAACATATTATGCAAAAGAAAGAATACAAACAACCAGAAATCCTTATCGTGTCTATATCTTCTATATGTATGCTAACCGTCTCTGGCGGTGGCGGTGACGGTGACGGAACAGAGAAAATCCCTATGGGAAAACCAGGAGATGGTAATGAACCTAAACCTGATGAGAATGGCTGGATTTGGGCAGACTAAAAGACGGAAAAAACATCAATACATATAAGTGAATTATGAATTCATAATGAGGTTTAATTTTTACTTTTCCAATCAAAGGGTTCCGCGAAGCGGGACCTCTATGCGTAACCCACTGCAAGCCGCGAAGCGGCGCAGCTGTGGGTGTTAAATCTGGCGATGGCGTGTTCCGCAAAGCGGGACTTATACATCCTGACCAAAATACTTTGCTAATGATAGGAGGTCGAGCGAGACGCTCGACCTCCTATCATTTTACTTTTTTACTCTTTTACCTTTTTACTTTTAAAAAAGTCCTGTTTACAATCAAAAGAAGCCCTTTTGTCATGCAAACAAGCCGTGTTTGCAAGGCTTCAGTTTTTTCCGTCAAAATCATTGGGTGCCCGGTAAGATTTTTTAGCGGACAGCAATAATAAAATAGGAGGTCGAGCGTCCCGCTCGACAACACCACCCAAGCAAATACTTACTGGTCGTCACAGACTTGCGTAGTGTTGTCGAGCGGGACGCTCGACCTCCTATCGGGAGTTTATTTAGAAGTTAAAGAAGTTAATTTAGGAGTTAGAGAAGTTAAAGAAGTTATAGCCAATAGTTTTTTTTTGTTAAAGAACTGTCGTTTATTGCGTATTTTTGGGGAAGACAAGGTGTCGTTCACTTATTTTTTGCTTAAAAAATGCTAAAAACGTTAGGGCATCTTGCTTTTGTTTGGATATTATTACTAATTTTACGCCGTAATAGCCGGGACATCATGCAGCCATGATGAAAACGCAGTGTCCGTTTGCGGGCACATTCCCATGAACCTACCCCGTGTTCCGGCGTTCACTTGATGACATCGGGCTTGCAGCCTTGCCTTACTCCGGGAAGCGCGCCGGCACCAACTGATACCGAACAACGCCTTTGAGCGACATGACTGAAACCCGTGATGCCTTATAACGAATATACATTATTAATATATTATTAAAAACTTAAAGAACAGTAGATGACGCAAGGAAATACATGACAGACCCTCGCTGCCTACGCGGCGGCACAACTCGGCTGTGCTCCTTTTTCGGGTGCGCGGCCTGGCAGAGAAACATTATTATCCCACTAAAAACCTAAAGAATGAACAACTTTTCGGAAAAAACAAATCAAAGAAAAATCGCAGAACTGATGTGCGCCATGGCACTCTGCTCTGTTCCTGTTTTCGCCGGCGTCGCTCCCGATGCAAGCGCAAGCAAGGCGCAGACCACCGTTCTGCAGCAGAACAACAAAGTGGTGAAGGGACATATCGTTGACGAAAGCGGCGAACCCCTCATCGGCGTTAGCGTCAAGGAGCTCGGTACCAATAACGGTGCTGTGACCGACATCGACGGTAACTTCACTCTCAACGGTTCGGGCAAGAACCTTGAAATTACATACGTCGGCTTCCAGAAGCAGGTGGTGCGTCCGCAGGGCAGCATGAACATCGTGCTCAAATCAGTGAACAGGGAGCTGAACGAAGTGGTAGTCGTAGGTTACGGCGTGCAGAAGAAGGTGAACCTCACAGGTTCCGTGGCTTCAGTGGATATGGGCAAGGAGGCACTCTCACGTCCTACTACAACAGCTACACAGGCCTTGCAGGGTATGGTTGCCGGTGTGGACATTCTCCAGGGAAGCGGCCGTCCTAACGGCGAAGGCTTCGGCATCAACATCCGTGGTGTCGGTACCATGAACAACTCTTCACCGCTCGTGCTCGTTGACGGTATGGAGATGAGCCTCTCCAACGTGAACCCCAACGACATCGAGAGCCTCTCCATCCTCAAGGACGCAGCAAGCTGCGCCATCTACGGTAACCGTGGTGCCAACGGTGTAATCCTCGTAACCACAAAGACCGCCCAGGAAGGCAAGGTGAACGTGACCTATTCAGGCAAGTTCTCAATCAACACACCGTCGAAACTCGTGCGCTGGGTGAGCAACTATGCCGACTACATGGAGTTCATGAACGAGGCATTCATGCAGAACGGAGCAGCCAACGGCCCGTTCGCAGGCTCTGTTATACAGCAGTGGCGCGACGCCGAGAAGAACCCCAACGGCCTCGCCGAGAGCGGATACCCCAACTATGTGGCTTATCCTAACACCGACTGGATGGACGAGATCTACAACACGAAGCTCATGCAGGAGCACTCCCTCTCGGTGGCCGGACGCGAAAAGCGCACACGCTACAACCTCGGTATCACATACCTCGACAACCCGGGTACCATCGTGAACACCGCACTCAAGAAATACAACCTCAACCTCAACCTCGTCAGCAACATCACCGACTGGCTTGAGGTGGGCACACACGTCTGGGGATTCCACACCGACCAGGAACGCAGCGACGTACAAAACCTCACAGAATGGGGATTCCTCAAGACTGTTCCGGGCATCTATCCTTACTATGACGGAAAGTGGGGCGGCATCGAGAACGCTGCCGAGGACGGCGCAGCAGGCAACCCGCTGCTCAACATCAACGGTCAGGGCGACTCCTACTACAAGCACAACAACATCTTCGCTACATCCTACGCACAGGCTACCATCGCCAAGGACTTCACGCTGAAGACACAGTTCGGCTACGAGACATTCCAGGAGCGTCACAAATATACCGGCGGTGTGAACGAGACTTACAGCTTCAGCCGCAACTTCGTGGTGAACCCCGCTCCTTCGCTCGACCAGGTACACACCTACATGTACGAGAACGAGTACTACAACTGGAAGTGGACCAACACCTTGAACTGGAACCACACCTTCGCCAAGGTGCACGATGTGGCAGCACTCGTAGGTTTCGAGGAAGGACGCTACAAGAATAACAATATCGACACCAACAAGTACGGACTCCTCGACAAGAGCATCACCGACCTGAACACAGTGACAAATATGGACTACATCAACGGTGCAGGCACTGAATACACATTCCGCTCATGGTTCGGACGCGTGAACTACGCATTCGATTCCAAGTATCTCTTCGAGGCCAACTTCCGTTACGACGGCTCTTCACGCTTCGCTCCCGACAACCGCTGGGGATTCTTCCCGTCAGTGTCAGGAGGATGGCGCATCTCTGAGGAAGCCTTCGCAAAGAACTCTTTCCTCAGCGTGTTCGACAACTTGAAGCTCCGCGCTTCTTGGGGTAAGCTCGGTAACGCCGCCGTCGATAACTACGCTTACCAGTCATGGTACGAGACAGGTTACTCAGTGATGAACGGCAAGAAATCTCCGCGCTTCTACCTGAACCACCTGCCCAACATCAACGTGACATGGGAGAAGACATCGACATTCGACGTAGGTCTCGACTTCTCAGTTCTCGGCGGACGCCTCAGCGGTGTGCTCGACTACTATAGCAAGAATACCGACGGCATCCTCATCAGCCCGTCAATCGGACTTACATACGGCGACAAGACATCTCCGCTGCAGAACCTCGCAGAGGTGAGCAACAAGGGATTCGAGGCAACACTCCGTTGGGAAGACCGTAAGGGCGACTGGAGCTACGGCGTAGCTGTGAACGGAGCATGGAACCAGAACCGTGTCACCAAGTATAAGGGCGAGCTCGTAAGAGGATGGGGCATGGATCCGAAGAACCCAGACCCGAACGTTTACTACTCTAACCTCGGTGAAGTGTCTTCGGGCGGCCGCGAACGCATCGTGGAAGGACACCAGATCAACGAGTTCTACACATATCCTATCTACTCAGGTAACGGTTCTTACTTCAACGCCGACGGCTCGGTGAACCCGAACGGAGGTCCGAAGGACGGTATGATACGCACCGAAGAAGACATGAAGTGGCTCAAGGCAATGGTTGATGCAGGACATCAGTTCATGCCGAAGCAGGCCATCGGTAAGAGCGGCATCTGGTACGGCGACTACATCCTTGCCGACTCCAACGGCGACGGCGTCTATGGCGGCAACTACGACCAGACATTCAAGGGCGAGTCTGCAGTGCCTAAGTTCACATTCGGTCTGCAGGGACACGTTGAATGGAAGGGCATCGACTTCTCTATGAACTGGGGCGGAGCAACAGGCTTCTCAACATACTGGCTCCAAGTGGGACAGAACTCGTCAGGCGCTGTTTACGGTGTCCAATTGCCGAAGGATCTGGCTTACGACCACTACTTCTACGATCCTCAGAACCCGTCAGACCCACGCACCAACCTGACATCGAAGAACCCGCGTCTCGTGCAGGATCAGCAGAACCAGAACGCACAGTATGAGAGCGACCTTCACCTTTACAGCTGCGACTTCCTGAAGCTGCGTAACCTCACCATCGGCTACACCTTCCCGAAGAGCATCACAAAGGCCATCTATGCTCAGAACCTCCGCGTGTACTTCTCTGGCGAGAACCTCCTCACCATCACATCATTCCCGGGACTCGATCCTGAAATGCGTGCAGGTGCAGGCTACGCTACAATGCGTCAGTTCTCATTCGGTGTGAACCTTACATTTTAATTAATTCAGAATCAATCACTATGAAATCTAACATATTAAAGAATATTTCCGGTGCCGTTCTGGCAGCTGCGGGACTGATGCTTACATCCTGCTCGTCAGACTTCCTCGACACCAATCCTACCGACCGCGTAGGTACCGGAACGGTATGGACATCGCAGAATATGGCTAACGCCGTCGTAAACGGTGCATACGAGCGTTTCTACTACGAGCTCATCGCCAACGAAGGAAAGTCGGCTCTCGACTGCTTCACCGAAATCATGAACGTCGATGCCAACTGGGTGAACGGCGACGTACCTATCATCACAGGTTCGGCAACATCAAGCTCATGGCAGTTCGGATTCTGGTGGAAGTGCTTCTATGAGGAAGTTTACCGCACAAGCAACGTCATCGTGAACATCGACCAGGTGCCCGACATGAGCGCATCGGAGAAGGCACGCGACAAGGCAGAGTGCCAGTTCCTCCGCGCATGGGCATACTATCGTGCCAACTGCTTCTGGCGCGGTGTGCCTATCTACACCGAACCCGTTCCATACGGCGAGGCAAACAAGGCACGCAGCAGCGAGGAAGAGGTTTGGCAGCAGGTAATCGACGACTGTACAGCAGCCATCAACTGCCCCGACCTTCCAAACAAATACTCTACCGGCGACTCCAACTACGGACGCGTGACAAAGGGTGCTGCCTATTTCCTCCGCGCACAGGTGTATATGTGGCAGAAACAGTGGGCAAAGGCTGAGGCCGACCTCCGTGAAATCACAAAACTCGGCTACGACCTCTATCCCGACTACAAGGCAATGTTCAAGGCCGCAAACGAGAAGAACGACGAGTACATCTTCCAGTATCAGTACACCGACGACGGCGGACTCGGTAACTGCTTCGCACAGTGCTACGGCAACCGCGTGTCTGTGGACAACGCATGGAACAACTTCATACCTAACCCCAAGTTCGTGGATTCATACGAATGGGCTGACGGTAAGCCGTTCAACGTTGAGGACAAACTCCCCGGCTACAACTCAATGAAACCGCAGGCACGCTCAGTGTTCTATCTGCGTGACGGTCTTACACCCGACGGTGAAATGAAGAACCAGTACAAGCAGATGAAGGACTATGGCGCAAATATGGATCTTTATCTCAAGGACGGCAATGAGGCACGCATCCGCTCGGTTTACGACGGACGTGACCCGCGTATGGAGATGAACTTCATCGTGCCTTACGGAACATACAAGGGCGGTTGCACAGCCGATTGCTACACCTACACACTGCGCTGGCCGTACATCGGTTCTGACGCTGCCGCTCCGTTCGACCTCCGTACCGACACCAACGACCGCTACTACTATCTGTGGCGCAAGTTCGTCATCGAGGGACGCGAAAGCCGCACCATCTGGGACAGCGACATCGACATTCCAATCTTCCGCTATGCTGATGCTCTCCTCTGCCTCGCAGAGTGCTTGAACGAGCAGGGCAAGACTTCTGAGGCTGTACCTTTCGTGAACAAGGTGCGCGAGCGTATCCCCGGACTCGCTCTCCTCAACAGCAACCAGTACACTCAGGTGACAAGCAAGGAAAACATGCGTGAGCGCATCCGCAAAGAGTACGGATGGGAACTCGCAGGTGAGAACTGCATGTACTTCAAGGAACTCCGTTGGGACGCTCAGGACAGCGCAGAAGGCAAGGGACACTACTGGATCAAGAAGGTATTCGGCGACAACTACAAGACAGGTACACCGGAGACATTCAATGGCGCAGCCGGTATGACCGAGATGTGGGGTACAAAGCGTTACACTGTGAACTTCCTTGGCGAGTACATCACCAAGTGGGCTGTACCGCAGGAGGAAATCGAGCGCAACCCAAGCCTCATCCAGAACGAAGGTTGGCACTAATCCGAATACGGACAAACACTCTTTGAAGCCGACGGCTTACAACGGGAAATGAAATAAAAAAAGCCGGGAAGAGCAATCTTCCCGGCTTTTTTTGTTAGAAGTTAGAGAAGTTATCACTCGCTTCGCTCGTTAGAAGTTAAAGAAGTTAGAGAAGTTAAAGCCATTACCTTTGCTAATCATAGGAGGTCGAGCGTCTCGCTCGACAACACTGAGCAAGTCAGCCAATTATGAATTATGAATTCTTAATTATGAATTGACAACGTAGGAGATCGAGCGTCCCGCTCGACAACACTGCGCAAGTCTGCCAATTCATAAAAATAGCGAAAAACATTGTTCTTTACATCACTTTTTCTATGAAACGCTTGCCTGATCCAAATAATCTTTCTATATTTGCAGCAACAGAATCCGCCACGCTTCCCTTAAGACCAGCGAACCAGGGCGGGTCTTTTGCTTTTATGACCACATTAAGATTATATACCAAACAAGCGTTAGCCATAGCTGACCAGATTGCTCTTCTAAAAAATAGAGGACTTCAGATAGCTGACGAGCCTAAGGCAACAAAAATTCTTGGAGAGGTCAGTTATTTTCGTTTTGTCCAATACCTCCGTCCTATGGAGGCAGACAAAACGACACATCAATTTAAGCCTAACAGTAGATTTGAAGATGCCGTAGCTCTCTACAATTTTGATATAGAGTTGAGAAATTTGATGTTCAAGGCTGTCCAGCGATTAGAAATTGCTTTGCGCACAAAGATTATACAAGAGTTCTCTTTGGCACATGGACCGTTTTGGTTCTTTGATACAAGCCTTGCTGACGATGAACACAAGTTTATTGAGAATATGAACTCCATAGACCGAGAACTTCAGCGTAGCAAGGAGGACTTTATCAAGGAACATAGGCGTAACTATGACAAGCCAATTTTCCCACCAGCATGGAAAACACTTGAACTTGCATCTTTCGGTACGCTTTCAAAACTCTATTACAATTTCAGTGATAAGAAGTTGAAGAAACTTGTTGCTCGTCAGTTCAATCTTCCACAGCATGAAGTGTTGGAAAGTTGGATGCGTAGCGTCACCGTTCTGAGAAATTGCTGCGCACACCACTCACGCCTTTGGAACCGTTATCTTTCTACGGCTCCGCAAATGAACGCTTCTTTGCGTGGTGCATGGATTAATATTGATGGTGTTGATGCTAACAAAGTATATGCTATAGCCTGTTGCATTGCATATTGGCTTGACTCTATGGGATATGGATTGGACTTCAAGAATGAACTCAAATCCTTACTCGTTTTTTATCCTCAGGTAGATCCGACTGCGATGGGATTTACTGACAATTGGATTTCCGAGCCTCTATGGAGATAACTTTATTATGAATTGACAACGTAGGAGGTCGAGCGTCTCGCTCGACAACACTGAGCAAGTCGGCCAATTAGGAGTTAGGAATTATGAGTTAGGAATTGCTGGGTGGTGTTGTCGAGCGGGACGCTCGACCTCCTATTTTTTTACTCTTTTACTCTTAAACATTGTGTCCACAAAGACACAGGAAGGTATGTTTTGAGACTCAAAAACTTTCAAGTTACTCTTGAAAGAACAAACGAATTGTCCTCCTAAGTCGGGCAATTTTACAGATAATAATTTTAATTTGTTTAAATAGTAGCAATATATGCCAATTATTCATTTTTTCTGATTAATTATCAAGATAAAACATTATATTTGTAGCATTAAATGGTTTTAGAATTATGGCAAAGAAAAATATAGACTT
>OLGE01004141.1_pt1 | contig 10752 bp, 6 predicted proteins | sample 1605151 | NCBI WGS metagenome assembly OLGE01 (sample SAMEA3888912, study PRJEB22519) | human gut metagenome | biome: human gut; feature: human-associated habitat; material: faeces | place: Denmark | collected 2010
AGGTGATAATACTTGCGCACGCGGCCGGTGGGCGCTGCCTTTTCATAGGCTTCCAGAATATGTTTTCCCATGTCCGTACTCCAACTGTTTTTTTCCAGAATCTTACGCAGATAGTTTGCCAGATCCACCATCTGTTCTCCGTAAAACAGATTTTCATAATTTACGAGCCGGACCCCCTGTGCTGTACGAAGCATATTATGCTGGTTACAATCCCCGTGACAAAACCCCCTGGTTCTCCCCTGGTCTTTTCGCTCCTGCAGCATCCCGACCGCTTCTTTCGCCTGTGCGATATAATGCGTATACTGTTCCCAGAATGACCGCTCAAACTCGTTTCGGGTTTTTCTTGACTGCACAAAATTTTTTACCAGGATCAGTTCCCGGTAATGCCGGTAATAGAGCACTGCCGGTTCATTCTTTGTATTTTTCATAAAATCCGGAATTTCCGTAATACAGGATGAAACACAGCAATGAAACCCTGCCAGCGCCTGGGCACCGGCAGCTACATCTTTCTCCCGACCTGTCTGGCATTCATTTCCCTCTACCAGATCTTTCAGCCAGAAACGCATGCCACTTTCATCCGTTACCACACACTGCCCGTCTTTTGTCAGACTGACCTGTTCCACCGGATATCCCTTTTCCTGCATGCTGCATAATATTTCGCGCACAAATTTTGCGCGTTCTGCAGATCCCCGAAACGGTGCAAGTACTTTTTTCCCCTGATCCGTCTCACAGCAAAACACACCTCTGCCTTTCGTGATCTGTTTTATTTCTATGTCATATTGCTCCAACATTGCTTCCGGCTGATAATACAAAATGAAACCCCTCCCACATGACTTGAATCTATTTTCATCATATGGAAAGGGTGTCTTATTTATTCCTGTTTTGTCTGTTGCAATTGCAAAGCAAGTGCAAGCAGCGTCTCTTTATTATTCAGTTGCGGTTCATCAAGAACCTGTTCATACAGCGCCTGCAACACTTCTCCCATTTCTTTGCCCGTTTTCATTCCCTGTGCAATCAGATCCCTGCCGTTTATGGCAAGATCCTTTTTCTGCACACACTGGTGTTCTTTTAATATCTCACGATAAGTTTCTTCGTAGGCATCAATATAGGAAAGCTTTTTCTGCCGCTCATACATGCTCTGCGCCAGTGTATCTGCACGCTTTACCGCAAACAGAGCCTCCATATTTTCCACTCCGATCCTGCTGATCGCACGGCGCACATTGCGCGGTGTCACGGCCGGACGGTCATCATGATAGCGCACGAGCAGGCATACGCGTTTTATTGTTTCGTTGTCAAACTTCAACCGCCGCAAAATAACCCGTGCCATTTCCGCACCTTCTGCCGGATGTCCTTTAAAATGATTCTGCCCTTTTTCATCTGTCGTTACACACACCGGTTTGGCCACATCATGAAGCAGCATGGTCAGGCGCAGAATCCGGTCCTGTTGGACTTCCTGCATGGCATGAATGGTATGTTCCCCCACACTGTAACAATGATGTTTCGTAATCTGTGGGGTTTCCATCATCCTGTCAAACTCCGGGAGAAATACTCTGGAAAGTCCAAGCTCATATACCGTACGCATCTCCTCCGGATGTGCGGAGGTAAGCAGTTTCACCATTTCCGTCTGGATTCTCTCCGCACTGACTTTCTGTAAATTGTCTGCCAGATCTGCCACAGCCTGTCTGGTTTTCTCCTCAATGGAAAATCCAAGCTGTGCGGCAAAACGCACGGCGCGCAGCATACGCAGCGCATCCTCTCCAAACCGGTCATGTGGTACCCCCACGCAACGGATCACGTGCCGTTTGAGATCCCCAATCCCGTCAAATGCATCCACCAGTCCTGCGGTATCATTATATGCCATGGCATTGATCGTAAAATCCCGGCGTTTTAAATCCTCTACCAGATTTCCCGTAAAAGTCACTGTCTTCGGATGTCTGGCATCTTCATATTCCCCATCGATCCGGTAAGTTGTCACTTCATACCCTGTATGATCCAGCATAACCGTAACGGTTCCATGTGCAATACCCGTATCAACCGTATGGGAAAACAGGGCTTTCACCACCTGCGGTTTCGCGGAAGTTGTAATGTCCCAGTCCTGTGGGCTGCGTCCTAAAAGTGTATCTCTGACACATCCACCCACGGCATAGGCATCATACCCCTCCTGCTGGAGTCTGTGTATAATTTGCTTTACGTGTTCTGGTAATTGAATTTTCATAAAAATGCGTAGTGTCCTTTTTCCCCTGTTTTGACTTTATATAAAATCTCATCTGCGCTGCGGATTAATTCATTAATATCTTCCTCTTTTCTCACATCCCCTGCGCTTGCGATTCCGATGGAACAGGTAATCCGCGATTTTTCGGTCGTCGTGATCGCATGGCCGAGATAATTTTCAATCTGCCGCTGGAATCCCTGCGTGGAATTGATTTTCTCATAGATTCCTTTTGCGATCTGTTCAAGGATTTCCCGGGCATCGGTATTTAAGATCATAATAAATTCATCCCCGCCATATCTGGCGACAAATCCTCTTCCCTTTACCGCCTTGCGGAAAATCTTTGCCATTTCCTTTAAGATCAGATCTCCGACATCATGCCCGAACGTATCATTATAATGCTTGAAATTGTCCAGATCAATAAACATCAGTCCTACATGATGTGTCTCCTCTGACATACTGTAACACTTGATCATCTGCTGGATCTCTTCATACATGCCGGCACGGTTATAAATACCGGTAAGCATGTCCGTAACCGCAGCTTCCTGCAGCTTGCGGTTCATCATATAAATCTTGTCGTTTGCCTCCATGCGATTGATCGAATACTCCATCTCCCGAAAAAGCAGGGAATAGATTCTCAGGTCATCCTCGTTGACCATGTAACGTTCGATCGAACCATGCCAGTTATCCTTCATGCGGACATATGTGATCAGAAGGCTGGTCAGCTTTCCGTTTTTGAAAAACGGTGCTGCCACAAACGAACATACATCATCTATTCCGAAATAACCGATCGTATCCTGATGTTCCAGAAAACTGTCGCTGATCTTTGATACCGCAAACCCCTGTGGATATTCCAGCATGGTATTTCCGATCGCCGCTATGTCCGCTTCCGTCATCTCACATTTGGTATCGTTATAAAGTACATGGGCACCATCTTCATGGTAACAGATATACAATGCACAATCCAGGCTGAAATGATTCATAAACGTATTGAACGCATTCTGTACCATACCCTCTACGTTGCTTCCGTTCACATCAATCAGTTTCTGCCATGTGGAAATAAACTCCATCTGTCTCCGGGACGTTGCATAATCCTGTAAAAGGCCTTCCTGTTTGATCAGGGCTTCAATTTCTTCCTCCCGCACGGCACACGTTTGCGGATGCTCTCCCAGATCAATTTCCTTCAGGAGATTCATGGGAAGCAGCCGTGCCGCCTGGGAATTAATCTCCTCATGCTGCAAAAGCGTTGCGCGTTCCATCTGGCAGCGCTCACTGCGCCCCATTTCCTCAAACAGCTTCATTCTCTCTTTCCGGAATAAACGATAACTGAAAAACTCATTTCCCTCTGCCTGAAGCAGGAAACGCTCTGCCTGTTCAAAACTGACCAGTACCTCTTCCTTCTTTCCATCCATGCGGTTAAGCATTGCCATGGAAAATGTGTATAGAAACATATCCTCATCACACTTGGCATAGTCATGGATGATTTCCTCGTTTTCATTTTCTTTTTCTTTCTCAATGATATAATTCAGGAACTGCCGGCAGTTAAGCAAGTAACGTTCACAGTTAAACCGGTCTTTCTGCATGATGCTCACAAGTGCTAAAAGACCATATAATTTTGACAGATTACATACACGCAGACTGTTAAGATGCAGTTTTTCTATTACCTTCATCGCCATCAGCAGATCATGTTCCGCCTTCGCATAGTTCTCCTGCATAATATAATTCAGTGCACGGTTGTAAAACACTTCCGCAATATCCTCCAGCAGACGCAAATGGTAAAACACCTCAATGGCACGGTTATAATAATGCTCCGCAAGCCGGTTTTTTCCCATAGCACTCAGATTATATCCGATGCCGGACAGAATTCTGCCCTCATAAACATCATCCCTTGATTTCATGAACTGGTATGTACGCACGGAATACAGCATGGCAATCTCATTCATACCATTCGTTGATGCAAGCATAATGTTTTTCTGATATGCATCATATACCAGCTGCTCATTTCCAATCTCTTTTGCCAGTGCCACCCCTTTACTGAAATATAAAAGAGATGCCTCGGAACGGTAGGCCCTTGCAACCATCTCCGGCCGATTATCATATGCATAAATATAAATATGTGCCAGATGATTCCGGTAATTGTTCTGCATCAGCTTTTCAATCAGCCCTTCATGAATCGGGATATCCTGTATACAGAAAAAAATATTGTACCAGCCGGACATACGCGCCATAACAGACAAGAGTTCCGCCTTGAATATCTGTTTCTCATTCCCACTTTTTTGTGCTTCCTCCCGGGCATACTGTGCATACATTTCCGCCTGTTGCAGTTTGCCCTGATACATCAGGCACGTTCCCTTTAAAAAGGAACATTCACTGCGGTAAAACAGATCTTTCCGAACGGATGGCAGACGCATTGCTGAATCAACCATCTCCAGTGCCTTAGAAAGCTCTGCACGCAAAATAGCGGTACGGGTATACAATAGATAAAATTCCCGCAGGGTTATATCATCCACAAAAATATCTTCAAATTTAAGTTTATATTCAAGTTTCTGCAAGTACCATTTTGCCTGGTCACAATCCAGAAATGTAATGATTGTCTCTACCTTTGCAAGCATGTGGCTGTAATTTTTCTCTTCTGCCACATCCTCCGCATTCTCCCGGTTTCTGTGTTTCCCGGAACTTCCAATATGATAAATCTGGCTGCTGTCTTCAAGTTTTTCCACGATTGCATCCCACATGTTGACTGCCATATCCAGCCGCGGCTGCATTTCGTTTACTCCAAGCACAATCCCGATTTCCGTACACGGTTCTGTCAGCAGCCGGTAAATAAGTTCCATGGAACTGCGTCCTGCCAGCTGGAAACGGTTAATTACAATCATAATCGGCCGGTATTCCGTGAGTTTTTTCAGCATGGCAACGATGGCTTCTGTCATGCGCCGCTGCTCATATTCCACTTCATTTAACAGCACCCCTTCTTCCCTTTTGCAGATACCATCTTCATAGTACCCAAGAAACAAAGACCGGTGCAGTTCATAAGTTCCGCATTCGCGCAAAAAAGCTTCAAAATCTCCCTTTACAAATTTGCGGAACATGTCACAGATAATGTCCAGAAAAGGCGCATATGCCCCGGACAATGTCTCATATCGCAGTTCACAACAGGCAAAAAAAACGTTATCGTCTTCCTGATAACGTTTTTTATTCTCCAGCCCGGACACAGAAAAGTCATTGTTATAGCTTGCCATAACAATGTTCTTTTCTGCGGTTCCGATTCTGTGATATACCTGTTCTATGACACCATTAAAGTACTTTTCAATCATGGCTCCAACCCCCTATTTGAAATCCATAATCCCGGCTGATTTTTAATATGCCTTGCCCCAATATACCAGCTTATGTGCCGGTTTTCCACAGCATACACAAACATCTGAAATCTGTTCCTGATCATTAAACGGCATACAGCGTGAGGTTACTGCCAGATCTTCTTTGATCTTGTCCTCACATGCTTGATCTCCGCACCACATACCACGGATGAATCCCGGTTTATTTTCTGCAATATCCTTAAATTCTTCGTAATTATGTGCATCCCAGATATGTGCATCACGATGTGCCTTTGCACGCGCAAACATATCTTTCTGAACGGTCTCTAACAGTTCCGGAATCTTTGTCTCGATCTCATCCAGGGAAACCTCAATTTTCTCTCTGGTATCTCTGCGGACAACCACACATTTATTTGCCGCAATATCTTTCGGTCCCAGTTCCACACGAAGCGGAATTCCACGCATCTCCTGCTCAGAGAATTTCCATCCCGGACTCTTATCGGAATCGTCCAGTTTTGCACGGCAGACTTTTCCCAGACGCTCACGCACTTCGTTTGCCTTATCCAATACGCCATCCTTCTGCATCTGGATCGGGATAACCATTACCTGTGTCGGTGCTACCTTAGGTGGCAGAACCAGTCCATCATTGTCGCCGTGAACCATGATGATGGCTCCGATCAGACGTGTTGTCATTCCCCACGAAGTCTGGTGTACATACTGTAATTTATTCTGTTTATCGGTATACTGGATACCAAATGCCTTTGCAAATCCATCTCCAAAGTTGTGACTGGTTCCGGACTGCAGGGCTTTTCCATCATGCATCAGCGCCTCGATGGTATAGGTGTCTTCCGCACCGGCAAATTTTTCTTTTTCTGTCTTCTGTCCGCGGACAACCGGCATGGCAAGGAACTCTTCACAGAAATCTGCATACAGATTCAGCATCTGAATTGTACGTGCCTGTGCCTCCTCTGCGGTTGCATGCGCCGTATGCCCCTCCTGCCACAGGAATTCTCTGGAACGCAGAAACGGACGGGTTTCCTTTTCCCAGCGTACTACGGAACACCACTGGTTGTACACCTTTGGCAGATCACGGTAAGACTGGATCAGATTTTTATAAAAATCGCAGAACAGTGTCTCAGAAGTAGGTCTGACGCACAGACGCTCCGGTAGCTGATTGAGTCCGCCGTAAGTCACCCATGCGACTTCCGGTGCAAATCCTTCCACATGATCCTTCTCTTTTTCCAGAAGGCTCTCCGGAATAAACATCGGCATATATACATTCTCTACGCCTGTTTCTTTGAATCTGCGGTCTAATTCATGCTGTATATTTTCCCAGATAGCATACCCATCGGGCTTGATGATCATGCAGCCCTTTACTGCAGAATAATCAATCAGCTCTGCTTTCTTTACGACGTCGGTATACCATTGTGCAAAATCTTCCTCCATGGAAGTAATGGCTTCAACAAGTTTCTTCTCTTTCGCCATGTCTTTCTCCTTTTCTGCGACCACTGTGCGGTCATTTTTTACGTGATACTCGTGTAAGAGTTTTCCTTTTCTGCCCGCAAAACGCGCAGAAAAGCCCGAATATATAATATGACGAACACAGCCGATTGTCAAGATTTGCGTGAAGTGAAACCGCTCGATAACGGCTAAATGGGTTACTGTTCACTCAGCACCTGAATACCATTAACATTCTGTTTCGAAATTTCTCGGACTGATTTCATAGGTCATCTCTTTGCCACTGACCGGATGAACAAAATCGATATGATAACTGCACAGTGCCGGGGTTCCTCTTTCAGCCTTTCCATATTTGTGATCTCCGCAGATCGGAGTTCCAAGATGTGCAAGCTGTACACGGATCTGATGATGACGGCCGGTATGTAAAGTAATATCCAGCAATGCAGATCCTTCTCCCTGCCTGATCACCTGATAATCAAGTATTGCTTCCTGTATCTTATTTTGTGACGTTGCTGTATGCCGTGGTTTCTGCAATTGCGACCGCTTCCCGTCTGCCGGATGCCTGATGTCTTCCCGTTCGTTCTCCCTCTGCTTCTGTTCTATTACACAGGATTTATTTTCTTTCGGTTCAAATTGTATCCAGTCCTGCAGTGTTCCTGTCTTTTCATGCCCCGTAGCCTGTTCAAAAGTTTTTCCTTCCGGCAGCCGGACTTTTGCATAATATTTTTTCCCAAAGGAATGGTCTTTTACCTGTGCCGACAATTTTGCTGCCGCCTGTTTTGTTTTTGCAAACACCATCACGCCTTCCACCGGCTGGTCCAGACGATGGACTACACCGATAAACGGCTGTCCGGTTCCTTCCTGCGCTACGTGATTTAAAAGTATGCTCACCATGTCTTTCTGCCCCAGTTTTTTGGTCTGCGTTGCAATGCCTGCCGGTTTGTAGCAGATGATCAGCTGTGCATCTTCATATAAAATTTCTGGTTGTATCATGATTTGTTTTTCCTTATGTTTTCTTTTCTGCTGCGCATTCTTTTTTGAGTTTTTTTTGGGGGGGTGGAAAATGAGATCTACGCAGCTTTTACTGCTCCCTATGGTTCTCTTATTCTGCTGTCTGGACATATACAATTTTTCTTTATCTTTATATCCTTCTTATTGGTGCTGTTGGGACATATACTGTTTTTCTTTATCTTTATGTCCCGACCATCTATACTGTTGGGACATATACAATTTTTCCTTGCTTCTATGTCCCTCTTTCTTTTTCTGTCGGGATATTTCAGCTATCTTTTTGCACATATGTCCCACTCTCTTTGTTTGATGGGATTTCACAGCTATCTTTTTGTGCATATGTCCCATTCTCTTTGTTTGATGGGATTTTACAGCTGCCTTTTTTGCATATGTCCCTCCTGTTCATACAATCAGGATTTATAACCGGGAATAATGATTTCCCGTGCATGTTCCACCTGCTCTTTGGTCGGCGGCTCCACCTCTTCCAGTGCATAAGGAATCCCAAGTTCTTTCCATTTAAATACCCCCAGCGTGTGATATGGCAAAATTTCCACACGTTCCACGGTTTTTAACGTATCAATAAATGCACGGAGCCTGTGTAACTGCCCATCATCATCGGTAATGCCCGGCACAAGTACGTGCCGAATCCACATCGCTTTACCGTGATCCGACAGACAGGTTGCCATATCCAGAATATTTTTATTCGTCTGGCCTGTCAGTTGTTTATGCTCGTCCTCATCAATTTCCTTTATGTCGAGCATAAACAGATCCGTCACTTCCATCAGTTTTTCAAACTTAGAATAGAATGGTTTCTCACGGGTAAACGGGTTGCCCGCTGTATCCAGACAGGTATTGACGCCTTTTTCTTTGGCAAGCGTAAACAATTCTGTGACAAAATCAATCTGCAACAGTGCTTCTCCGCCACTTACGGTAATACCGCCCTTTTTGCCCCAGTATCTTTTATACCGCAGCGCCTGTTGTAAAATTTCTTCTGCGCTTTTCATTTCCCCCTCGGTTTTTGCCCAGGTATCGGGATTATGGCAGTATTTGCAGCGCATATTGCAGCCCTTCAAAAAAATCAGATAACGTACACCCGGTCCGTCTGCGGAACCGAATGTCTCGATTGAATGTATATTTCCTAGCATTGTTTTACCTCGTTTTTTAGCCAAACCAATAAAAGTAACGAATTACCATTTCATTAGTATGTGCAAATTATATCATAAAAACAGGGCTAATACACAAATATTCATTCATGTATTAACCCTGATTTCTTATTCATTCCAACGGATATGATCTACGAATTACTCCGTTGCTTCGCAACTCTCGTGACCCCTTAGATCCTATTACATATGATCGTGGCAGGTACGTGCGATTACGTCCATCTGCTGTTCCTTAGTAAGATCTATGAACTTAACAGCGTAACCAGATACACGGATGGTGAAGTTTGCGTACTCTTCTTTCTCCGGATGCTCCATAGCGTCGATCAGCTTCTCCTTGCCAAACACGTTAACATTGAGGTGATGCGCACCCTGGTCAAAATATCCGTCCATAACGTTTACAAGGTTCTCAATACGCTCGCCTTCTTCATTTCCAAGTGCACCAGGGTTGATGGTCTGGGTATTGGAAATTCCGTCGAGTGCCCACTCATACGGAATCTTTGTCAGAGAGTTCAGGGAAGCAAGAAGTCCGCTCTTCTCTGCGCCGTAGCTTGGGTTAGCTCCCGGTGAAAGTGGCTCGCCAGCCTTACGTCCGTCTGGCATTGCTCCTGTAGCTTTACCATATACAACGTTGGAAGTAATGGTAAGGATAGAAGTTGTAGGCTCAGAATCACGGTAAGTGTGATGCTTCTTTAACTTATCCATGAATGTCTGTAACAGCCATACTCCGATATCATCGGCACGGTCATCATCGTTACCGTATCTTGGGAAGTCTCCCTCGATCTCGAAATCTTTTGCGATTCCGTTCTCATCACGGATTGCCTTAACCTTTGCGTACTTGATTGCGGAAAGGGAATCGATTACGTGTGAGAAACCTGCAATACCAGTTGCAAATGTTCTCTTTAAATCTGTATCCATCAGAGAAAGTTCTGCTGCTTCATAGTAATATTTGTCATGCATATACTGGATCAGGTTTAAGGTATTTACATAAATATCTACTAACCAGTCCATCATCTTGTCGTACTTCTCCATGACTTCATCATAATCAAGGTACTCAGATGTAATTGGCTTGTAATCCGGTCCTACCTGCTGGCCGGTCTTCTCATCCACACCACCGTTGATTGCATACAGGAGACACTTTGCAAGGTTTGCACGGGCACCGAAGAACTGCATTTCCTTACCTGTCTGTGTAGCAGATACACAGCAGCAGATGGCATAATCATCGCCCCATACCGGTTTCATAGCGTCATCGTTCTCATACTGGATGGAACTTGTATCAATAGAGATACGTGCTGCATAATCCTTGAATGCTTCCGGAAGTCTGGAAGAATATAATACGGTAAGGTTTGGCTCCGGAGCCGGTCCCATGTTCTCTAATGTATGCAGGAAACGGAAGTCGGACTTTGTAACCATGGAACGTCCGTCTACGCCTGTACCCGCAACGTCAAGTGTTGCCCAGACCGGATCACCTGAGAACAGCTGGTTGTAAGAAGGAATACGTGCGAATTTTACCATGCGAAGCTTCATGGTAAAGTGGTCAACCAATTCCTGTACTTCCTGCTCTGTGATGATGCCTTTCTTTAAGTCTCTCTCGAAGTAGATATCAAGG
>OLGE01004144.1_pt1 | contig 10748 bp, 8 predicted proteins | sample 1605151 | NCBI WGS metagenome assembly OLGE01 (sample SAMEA3888912, study PRJEB22519) | human gut metagenome | biome: human gut; feature: human-associated habitat; material: faeces | place: Denmark | collected 2010
AATTCCGTAGCAATCTCCCGATATTTCAGTTTCTGCCGAAAACGGAGATCGAGTATCTTGCGGGTTTGTGGCGTGAGTTCAGCATCCATATAAGCCTGAATTGCCTCGTACTTTTCGGTCTCCCTGTCTATTTCGGCAATCGTCGCTTCCAGGGGAACTATCGAAGGCGAAGTATCGGCTTTCAGGAGGTGATGAACCCGGTCTTTCATCTTCTGTCGGCTCAACAGGTTGAGGCATTTATGGCGCACACACACCAGAAGGTAGCTCCCGGCGTTGGCGGAAGGCAGGGGCGGTTCGCTGGCTATTGTCTTGTCGTTAGCCGTCTCGTTATCAAGCCCCAGTTGGGTCTTTCCGTCGAGCACATCGGCAAAGACTTCGCCCACCACATCCTTGCTGGCTGCATCATCCTTCAGAAGTACCCTGGCCAATTGGTACATCCTCAGATAATGCTGCCGGAAGAGCTGTTCTATCGTTTCTTTGTTTATTTGCATTACTTTATTTCTTTTCTTTTGCCTATATTACAATCGAATTTTCATTTTCCTAACCCTTAGCAGAATATTTTTTAATGCAAATTTTTAAATAAATGATTCAAGTTTCGCATGTAAACCCCACACGCCCTGAAAGGGCAGAAGCCCCTAGCCCAGGGCATCGCCCTGGGTAATTACGGACGCAAACCTGTCGCCCTGTAAGGGCAAAAGCTTTAAAACTCCAGACAAAACATAAAGCTTTTGCCCTTACAGGGCGTCTTGCTGATTGCCATCATACCCAGGGCGATGCCCTGGGCTAGGAGCTTTTGGGCTTTCAGCCCGTCCTCGGCTTCCATTATCTAGACTTATGACACATCTCCCACTTTCTGTTTGATTTGTGCCATTTTATTGCGGCGCTCAATGGAAAACGTATCTCCGTGGGTTTCCACATAATCGAAGAGCATGAACGCCTTGTTCAGGAGTTCATCTCTTGCGGGCTGTCCTACCATGTCTGCCTCGTGATAATAGAGTTCGGCAAGCATGTCCATCTTGGAGAGTCGCTTCTCCTCATCGGCAATTCCTGCCATTGCCTTCATCACGTCCTCGATGGTGGCGATGCTGTAGAAGGCGTAAGGACCCACGTATTGATTGTAGAGCTCCTTAATCTTCTCACGTCTCACCTCCACCTCTTTCTTTTCGAGCATTCTTTCGAGTGCCGCCATAAACTCGCGAATCAATCGCTGTATGTAGTCTCGTTGTAGCATAAAATAGTCTTTATTTTATTCGTTGTTATTGATTGCCTCCACATACTCCCACAGTTTCTTGTAGAAAGGATGCTTCGTCATCGTGTCCTTGTTGCCCAGGATGATGAGCTTCATGCGGGCTCTCGTCATCGCCACGTTCATGCGGCGGAGGTCTTTCAGGAAACCTATCTGGCCTTCATCGTTGGAACGCACCAGCGAGATGAGAATCACGTCTCTTTCCTGCCCCTGGAAACCATCCACCGTGTTTACGCTGATGAGGCGGCGGTAAGGCTTGAAGAACTCATACTTCTTGATGAGCTTCTTCAGATACTGCACCTGGGCACGATAAGGCGAAATGATGCCTACGTCGATGCTCTCGCTCAATACCCGCTGCTTGCTGATCTTGGTGAAGTATTCAGCCAGGGTAAGCAGGGTAAGCTCGGCTTCCGCCTTGTTGATACGCCCGAAACTCTCGCCCACAAACTGCTCCTTGAAGTTCAAATCAGAATTCTGATTGGCTGCAGATACAGAAGATGCTGTGGAAGCAGAATCCTCAGGAGCATCTTCTCCTTCTATCGTTATCTGATTCTCCTCGTTCGAAGTATCAATCCACGTTATCGGATGGTCGTAATCCAATACGCTGCGGTATTTGATCTGTGGCGCACTCTCCACCTTGCCCCCGTAGAACCAGTCGCTGGAGAATCGCATGATTTCATCGTTCATGCGGTACTGAATCTTCAGCAGGGTTACTACCTCCGGCTTGTTTTCGGCGATGCGCTCCATCAGGGTCTTGCCCAGTCCGGCTCTCAATGCCGCAATACTCTTTACGGTAGGTGGCAGCTGACAATGGTCGCCCGCCAGAATCACCCGGCTGGCTCTCTTCATCGGAATCCAGCAGGCGGCTTCCAAAGCCTGGGCTGCCTCGTCAATAAAGAGGGTGCCGAATTTCATTCCTTCCAGCAACCGGTGGGCAGAACCCACCAGGGTGCAGGCGATGACACGCGCCTCGCCAAAGAGTTCAGAATTGATGCGGATTTCTATCTCGGCGGCACGGCTCTTCAGCCTATCCATCTTCTGATGATAGTTCTCGCTGCCTTTCTTCCTGTTTTTTCTTAATTCTCTGATAGCCTTGCGGATAGCCCAGAGCTGCGGATAGTCGGGATGACTCTCGAAACGGCGCTCGTAGGTGAAGCCCAGCATCTTGTCGTTCACACGGGTAGGGTTTCCGATGCGGAGCACATTTATGCCTCTATCCACCAATTTTTCAGAAATCCAGTCCACCGCCATATTGCTCTGTGCGCACACCAGCACCTGACTCTCTCGCATCAGGGTTTCGTTGATGGCTTCCACCAGGGTTGTGGTCTTTCCGGTTCCCGGAGGTCCGTGAACAATCGCCACGTCCTTCGCCCAGAGCACCTCGTTCACAGCTCTTTCCTGGGTAGGATTGAGCCATGGGAACTTCATCGGTTCGAAGGAGAATCTGCCTGCCTTCTGATGCGAATAGAATAAATCGCGGAGATAAGCCAGGCGGTTGTTCTTTGCCTTCATCACTCTATCTAAGGCTTCGAACATCAGCTTGTAGCTGGTTTCATCGAAGGATAGCTGTACGCCGATAGGCTCCGTAGATTGCTGCAAGTCGAGCAATGGGGCAGAGTCGGGCACGGTAATCACCATTCTGTCGCCATCCACATAGCTCACGGTTCCCGTAAAAGAAAAATATTTGATACTTTGAACTTTTCTGCCCTGGTTCTCATTCTTGCCCATCTTCTTGACCATAAAGAACATGACGGGGCGACCGAACTCAAAATTGTGCTCGATATCCTGATCAGAGGTACGGAAGACCTCAATGGCTGTTTGATTCAGCGAATTATAAAAGCTTTTTCCCACACGGAGCGGGAACCAGGCATCACCTCGTTTCACCTTGCGCTGCATTCCCATCTGTTCGGTGAGCTTGCGGAAGGCTTCCTTCTCGGTGTAATACTCCAGCTGGAGCAGGGTGCGTTGTTGCAATAATGCCTGAATTGGTGAAATCTGTTCCATATAGGATGCAAAGTTACACCAATTCAGGCAAAAATAAGAAGATAATAGGATAAATTATCTAAAATTTATTTCATGATGCGTTCTACGTCCTGGATGGTGCGGTTGAACGGACCATTGTGCTCCAGCTTGATGGTGCACATGGCAGCTGCAAACTTGCCTGCCTCGGTAGGAGTGGCACCCTGCAGTCGCTTGTAGAGATAACCGGCAGAATAGGTGTCGCCGCATCCGGTAGCATCCACCACCTCGTGAGGAGGATAGGCGGGAATCTCGTAGAAGGTGTCATCTACATAAATCAGAGAACCCTCGCTGCCCAGTGTGATGATTACTTCGGTAACTCCCCACGAATGTATCAGCTTTGCAGCCTCGCATGGCTCCTTCAGCCCCGTGATGGTCTCCATCTCCGTCTCGTTCACCTTCAGATAGTAGGTGTTCTTCAGCACCTCGAGCTTCTCCTTCCAGTCGATGGGATAAACCTTCTCGTCTCTCACCTCGCGCAGATAGCCCTGCACGTCGATGGAAACCCTTCCCTTGCTGGCAAGATAAGCCACTACCTCGGGCGAGAAATCATCGCTCAGCAGGCTTCCCAGGTGATAGACCTTCGCCTCCACGTGCTCCAGCTGTCTGATGGTGAACGGATCAGCCTTGGCAAGCACACGCTGCTTGCGCTCGTTCTGGTTTTCTCCGTAGATATTCTCGAAGAAGACGGTATTGCGCGAAGGATTGAGGGTTACTTCTATGCCCGCCTGGCGCATCTTTTCTACAGGCTCTGTTTCTGTTGGATCCATTGCCGTGATGAGCGAAAAGCTCACATCCTTGGGCAGTTGGTTGATGGCGTAGGCGAAGTAGAACGATGTTCCGCCAGCCATGTAAACAGTTCTGTTTGGGGTAACTATCTTGTCTTTGGTTACATGCCCTATACAACAAATATCTTTCATCTATTTCTATTTTAAACGGGTGCAAAGGTACAAAAAAACTTTGAGTTAGATTTGGTTTTTTGCTTTAAATTCAGCTTTTGTTGCAAATATTTAGAAGAAAAGGGCGATTTTCTTTTGTGATTTTCTTTATTTAATGTACCTTTGCAGCCGAATTTAGAAAATTGAACATTATCTCGAGAAAAGATAGAAACTTATATTTATTATGTGGTTTGATCATTTAATCAACGTGCATTCGGCGGTGCAGGGCATCGTCATTCTTTCATTGATTTGTACCTTAGGTCTTGCCCTGGGCAAGATTCATGTCAAGGGAATCTCCCTCGGCATAGCCTTCGTATTCTTTGTGGGCATCGTGGCGGGCCATCTCGGACTCACCATCGACGAGAACATGCTGGAGTTTGCCGAGAGCTTCGGACTCACCATGTTCGTGTATGTGCTGGGTCTCTATGTGGGTCCTAACTTCTTCGGTTCGATGCGCCACGAGGGCATCTCGCTCAATCTCTGGAGCCTGGCAGTCATCGCCGTGGGCACCGTTTTCTCGCTTGCCTTGTGCCTGGTGCTGCCTGTGAGCCTGCCCGATATGGTGGGCATTCTCTGCGGCGCCACCACCAATACTCCGGCTCTGGGTGCTGCCCAGCAGGCGCTGCAGCAGCTGGGATTGCCTAGCGGCGGAGCAGCCCTGGGCTGTGCGGTAACCTATCCTCTGGGCGTTGTGGGCGTCATCCTGGCGATGATGTTCCTGCGAAAGCTCTTCGTAAAGCCTGAGGACCTGGAGATCCGACGTGCCGATGAGGATGACCATACATCCATCGGACAGTACGTCATCGTAAACCCGGCTCTCAACGGCAGTACCATCGCCGAAATCTCGATGATGACCCATCGCAAGTTCATCATCTCCCGTGTATGGCGAGGCGAGCAGGTCATCATTCCAGAGGCTGATACCGTGCTCCATACCAACGATAATGTGCTCGTGGTTACCAATAAGGATGAGGCAGCTGCCATGCAGATACTCTTCGGAAAGAAGGTGGATAAGGAGTGGAATAATGATAAGGTGGACTGGAACGCCATCGATGCCAAACTGGAGAGCAGAATCATCGTGATGACCCGTCCGGGACTCAACGGCAAGCGACTGGGAAGCCTGCAGATGCGCAATACCTATGGCGTGAATGTGAGCCGAGTGCTGCGTGGTGATATCCGACTGCTGGCTACCGACGACCTCCGTCTGCAGTATGGCGACCGCCTGACGGTGGTGGGCGACCCTACGAGCATCGACCATGTGGAGCAGTTTCTGGGCAATGCCGTGAAGACGCTCAACGAGCCTAACCTGGGCGCCATCTTCCTGGGTATCATTCTGGGACTCGCCGTGGGAACCATTCCGCTGAATATTCCGGGAATGACGGCTCCCGTACGTCTGGGTATTGCCGGTGGTCCTATCGTAATGGGTATTCTGATTGGTGCGCTGGGCCCTAGGGTGCAGTTCATCTCTTATATGACGCGTAGTGCGGGACTGATGCTCCGCGAGCTGGGTCTTGCCCTGTATCTGGGCTGTCTGGGCCTGTCGGCTGGTGGACAGTTCTTCGAGACGGTGGTTCGTCCCGAGGGTTTGATGTGGGTAGGCATCGGTTTCCTCATCACGGTGGTTCCGGTTATCATAGTGGGCTTCATCATCCTGAAGACCAAGAAGTACGATTTCGGCAGCATCTGCGGTATTCTCTGCGGCAGTATGGCGAATCCGATGGCGCTTACCTACGCCAACGAGACCCTGGATGGCGATACGCCTAGCATCAGTTATGCTACGGTTTATCCGCTCGGCATGTTTATCCGAGTCATCATCGCCCAGGTCATCATCATGTTCTTCGTCTGAAGGGCTTAACTTGAAAAACTTGAATAAAAATAGACAGAAAAAAGGCTGGTTTCGTTCAGAAATCAGCCTTTCTCTTTATCGTTATTTTCTTACTCGTCAGTGGATGTTCGAAGGTAATCTCCTCGGCATGTAGATGCAGTCGGGCAGCCTTCTCGTTGCCGTAGAGCGGATCGCCCAGGATGGGAGCATTCAAACCCTCCTGATGGGCACAATGCACGCGCAGCTGGTGGGTTCTGCCCGTCTTGGGATAGAGGGCGATGCGGAGATGGGAGCCGTCGATACGCTCCAGGATTTCATACTCCGTAATGGCCTCCTTGCCCTGCTCGTGATTCACCATCTGGCGAGGGCGGTTCAGATAATCGGGCAGCAGCGGAAGGGAGATGATTCCCTTTTCCGGAATCTCCTTTCCCGAAATGATGGCAACGTACTTCTTCTGTATCTGATGATTCAGGAACGCTTGCTGCAGACGATGATAGGCAAATTCGGTCTTGGCAATCAGCAGCACTCCGCTGGTCGCCATGTCCAGCCGGTGAACGATGAGCGGACCTGTAGCCTCGGGATATTTCCTTCGCATCAGCGCATAGACCGATGGCTGGGCAGCATCTTTCCCCGGCACAGACAGCAAACCTTCGGGCTTATGGATGACCGCAATTTCTCTATCCTCATAAAGTGTTTCCACCTTATCATATATTGATAGGTTGATGGCTTCCGGTTCGAAGGTTGAAGCAGGCAGCATCCAATGCAGTATCGGCTTGCACTTGCCGTTGCAGGCTGGATAGAACTGCAGGTGGTGACGGATTTCCTCCTTCGGGCTTTCTCCCCACCAGAACATAGCCATCTGCAGCGGTTTGTAACCATGCTGGTAGGCATATTGCAGCAGTTTCGGTTCGCAGCACTCGCCGCTCCCGGCTGGCGGCACCATCTTCAGGGCAGCAATCCGGCTCGTAGCTATCGCCGCCTGCGGATACTCCTTCAGGGCTTCATCTCTGAAAATCTCCAGCAGATCCTTGCTTTCTCCCTCCTGGTTCAGCATTCTGAACTGCGAGAAAAGCCATTGCTGCAGGGCATCAGAGAGTTGCTTGCGCAGCTGCTTCAGCCTCAGTATATTCTCCTGATAATCCTCAAATTCCGCTTCCAGGGCTGTCTTTTCCGAGAGCGATTTCTTCAGTCGGCGCAGTTCAGCCTTCATAAACTGGCTTTCCCTGATCATCTCCGCCTCTTCCGCTTCTGATAGGTTTCCTGCCTCTCTGCGACTGTCACGCTTTGCCTTCGCTTCCTTCATCTTCTCCTGATAGGCGGCGATGGTACGCTTCCGCTCTTCCTGCAGTTGCCGGATCAGGGTTCTGGCTTCCTTCATCCTTTCATCCTTCTCCAGGTGGCTGATGCTCTGGTTGATACGTGAGATTTCCGCCTCGTGGGTCTTGAAGTATCCGTCGGGCTGTAGATAGTCGAATACGGCAGGCACGAAGTCCTCCCAGTCGCTTCTTCCGCCAATCTGTCCGCTGTAGGCTGCCAGGTATCCCCATTTCGGAGCCTCGCTATCGGCAGCTGGGTATCCCCATTTCGGGACATCGGCATCTGTTTTTACATTTTCTACGATGAGCACGCCAAACATTTTGCCGCGCGCAATCTCTTCCTGCCAGTCTTCTCGTCTGGCAAGCATCTCCTGCACTTCCCTGCACGCCTGGATGCAGAGCGGATGCGGTTCGTAATCCAAAGGATTGTTCATCCTTGCAGGAACATTTTCTGAAGTATGATGGAATGGATGGAAAATCATGCTGCAAAGTTACAAAAAAAATGCAGAAGTCTTGGTTTATCCACAGAAAAATCTTACTTTTGCACCATTAAAAGAAAAATTAAGATATGCAAACGAAAAATAACAATATATTCTACCATCTGGTAGCCTTCCTGACGGTGGCGATCTGGGGAACCACCTTCGTTTCCACCAAGGTGCTGATGCTGAACGGGCTTTCTCCTGCTCAGATCTTCACCCTGCGTTTCAGCATCGCCTACGTGCTGATGCTGGCGTTCAATCATCGCCGTCTCTTTGCCGATTCCTGGCAGGATGAGGCGAAGATGGCGCTGCTGGGCATTACGGGCGGTTCGCTCTATTTCTGCAGCGAGAACGAGGCGATGAACTTTACCACCACCACCAATACCTCGCTCATCGTCTGTTCGTGTCCGCTCTTTGCCACCCTGCTGGTTCGTTTGGTCTATAAGGATTCCAACCGCATTCATATCGTCCAGCTGCTGGGTTCTCTTCTGGCATTTGTGGGTATGATCATCGTGGTATTGAACGGCAGGTTTGTGCTTCATCTTTCTCCGGTGGGCGATGCATTGGCGTTTACGGCGTGTATGTGCTGGGCGATTTATTCGCTGCTGATGAAGTCAACTACGGGCGATTACAGTCCTGCATTCATCACCCGCAAGGTGTTTTTCTATGGTGTTCTTACCATCTTGCCTTATTATATCTTCATTCCGGGTTTTCCTTCGTTCGAGGTATTCACCCGTCCGCAGGTATTCGGCAATTTGCTCTTTCTGGGCTGCCTTGCCTCTATGATCTGCTTCCTCACGTGGAACTGGTGCATCTCGAAACTGGGCACGGTAAAGGCTACCAACTGGGTGTATTTCAACCCGATAACGACGATGATTTTCGCTTCATGGGTGCTTGGCGAGCAGATTACCCCCTATTTTCTGGCGGGTGCCGCCTGCATCCTGATAGGAATGTATGTGGCTGATAAGAAAACGAAAGGGGAGCAGTAATAGATATTAACCTTCCAACACCCATTTCCATGCAGGTCTTATTTCTATCTTGAGTCCATCACGCACAATCTCCCCTTCATCCTCATAGGTAATTATCATGGCTCGTTTCAGAGGATACAAACCATGCAAGGTTACTAATGCTTTCACTTCTCGCTCTATGGTTTCTTCGTCGCTCATCTGATAGCTCGCCTGCACAGCTAGTCCCTCATCAGGCACATAGAAATCAACCTCAATATTTCTATTGTAATAGTATAAGCCCTTGCCGTATTTTTTATACAATGTAATTGTACAAAGATTCTCCAGTAATGAGGTGTTTGGATTGTTGATGAAGAGATGCAGCAGCCCATTATCTACAAAATAATGTTTCTTTATAGTTTCTTTCTCCACGAATTTGGAAGCATAATTGTCAATAGATATCAGCAAGCATGATTCTTGTAGATAGCGAACATATTCCATTACCGTTGATGGACTACACGGAATTCCTGTTGCTTTTATCAGATTGCTCAAACGGTTCAAGGAGCATGGTTGTTTCACGCTTTCTGCCAATCTTCTAACACAAAGGCGTAAGGCATCCTCGTTCTTCACCTTGTGCCGAACTACCAAGTCATTAAAGAAAATACGATTATACAAGCTGTTTAGCCATACTCTCTTTTCTTGAAAATGCACAAGCTCAGGAAAGCCACCCCAATCAAAGTAGGTTCGGAAATGGCGTTGCAGTTCATTTGCTTTTCGTCCATATTGCCAATTCTTTGTAACCAAGACTCCAACTGCTTTTAGATATTCAGAAAAGCTATATGGAAACACGCTGATATCCAAATATCTTCCTCCCAATACTGTCTCTATGTCACGACTCAGCATTTTGGCATTGCTGCCAGTTATATAGACACGATATTTTTGGTTGGCTAGACGGCGTGCAAAGTTTGCCCACCCTTCAACATTCTGTATTTCATCAAAGAAGAAGATGGGCTGGCTATCATACATGCTATGATAGGCTTGCAATATAAGGTCGAAGTCTGTTGCCGACATTTCTTGCAAACGTTCATCGTCAAAGTTGACATATACAATATTTTCTATCTCAACTCCATTTGCCAGCAATTGCTGTATTCTCTGGTATAGCAAATAGGATTTTCCTGCTTGTCTTACTCCTACAAACACATAATTGCCATACTCCTCTAGATCTAGAGGGCGCTGTACCAAAGGAATACGACCTATATATTCTTGGTTCTCAGCTATTATCGTTCGAAACAATTCCTTTTCCATATACTTACTTTTTGCGGCAAAAGTACAAATTTTATTTGATACTACAAAATAAAATAGCATTTTTTATTCGCTGTCACCGAATAATAATGCTTGATTTTGTTCGGTGGCAGCGAATAAAAACGAGGGAGAGCAGTAATAGATATAAAAAAAAGGGTGCGTCATTAGTCTATGACGCATCCTCTTCTTTTTTTAGTATTTGTGTTGTTCTACGACATGCAGCTCGTCACGCCCAGAGAGGCGGCGATAGCGGTTAAGATAGATAGTACTATCTGAAATACTGTTTTCCAGGTTTCTTTCTTCATAAGCAGTTTTTTTTAGTGATTAATGATTAGTGATTAATTTCTTTTTAGTGGCAAAACATAGCCCCCGGAGGGGCTGTGTTTACAAACTTACGTTGTCGCCGCCGCCCTGCGATGTTCCGCCGTTGTCCTTGTTGGTCTCGCCGCCAGCGCTCTGGCTAGTATTGCCTCCACCCGGCGTATTTTCAGTTCCGCCGCCATCCTCAGCCCCGGTGGTATAGTCATCGTATGCCACGATTTTGGTGAGCTTCTTAAGCTCGGCGTTGCTCCAGGTCTTTGTGTTTCTTACAATCAGATGCACGCCCAGTACACTTGCAGCAGTTATCTTCTCCTTGCTCACCTCGCCACGCGAAGTCATACCGATGGAGAACAATCCGAGG
>OLGE01004174.1_pt1 | contig 10684 bp, 9 predicted proteins | sample 1605151 | NCBI WGS metagenome assembly OLGE01 (sample SAMEA3888912, study PRJEB22519) | human gut metagenome | biome: human gut; feature: human-associated habitat; material: faeces | place: Denmark | collected 2010
AGCTTGACACGGTGGAGGAAAACCTCGAAGTCTTGCGGCAGCAGGGCAAGAACGTATCGAGGGCGATGCTGAAAGGTCTGGAAAAGCGCAAGCACAACCTTGAAGCGAAGCTGGAGAAGGTGGAACACGCCATCAAGTCGCGCACGGACGACGTGGTGGACTTCAAGCAGATGGGCATCGACCATATTTTTATTGACGAATCGCATCAATTTAAGAACTTGACTTTCAACACGCGGCATGACCGTGTGGCTGGTTTGGGCAACTCGGAAGGAAGCCAGAAAGCCCTGAATATGCTTTTTGCCATCCGCACCATACAAGAGCGCACGGGTAAGGACTTGGGGGCGACGTTCCTATCCGGCACGACCATCAGCAACTCGCTGACGGAACTGTACCTGCTCTTCAAGTACCTGCGCCCGAAGGAACTGGAACGGCAGGATATCCGGTGCTTTGACGCATGGGCGGCTATCTTCGCCAAGAAGACGACCGATTTCGAGTTCAACGTGACGAACAACGTGGTGCAGAAGGAGCGTTTCCGCTACTTCATCAAAGTGCCGGAGCTTGCCGCCTTCTACAACGAGATAACCGACTACCGCACGGCAGAGGATGTGGGTGTGGATCGTCCGCACAAGAACGAGATACTGCACCATATACCGCCCACGCCGGAGCAGGAGGACTTCATTCAAAAACTGATGCAGTTCGCCAAGACGGGCGACGCCACGCTGCTCGGTAGACCGCCCCTGTCGGAAACGGAAGAGAAGGCAAAGATGCTGATCGCCACCGATTACGCACGGAAGATGGCTCTCGATATGCGCATGATAGACCCGAACTACGAAGACCACCCCGACAACAAGGCTTCCCACTGTGCCAAGACGATTGCGGAGTATTACCATAAATACGACGCGCAGAAAGGCACGCAGTTCGTGTTCTCGGATCTGGGGACGTACCAGCCGGGCGACGGGTGGAACGTGTACAGTGAGATAAAGCGGAAGCTGACGGAGGACTACGGCATACCGGCAAGCGAGGTGCGCTTCATTCAGGAGTGCAAGACCGACAAGGCGCGCAAGGCGGTGATAGACGCCATGAACGCCGGAACGGTGCGCGTGCTGTTCGGTTCCACCTCCATGCTCGGAACGGGCGTGAATGCGCAAAAAAGGTGTGTCGCCATCCATCATTTGGATACGCCTTGGCGACCGTCCGACCTGCAACAGCGTGACGGACGGGGAGTCAGGGCAGGCAACGAGATTGCCAAGCATTTTGCCGGGAACAATGTGGATGTCATCATCTACGCGGTGGAAAAGTCGCTGGACAGCTACAAGTTCAACCTGCTGCACTGCAAGCAGACGTTCATCTCGCAGCTTAAAAGCGGGGCGATGGGCGCGCGTACCATCGACGAGGGGGCGATGGACGAGAAATCGGGCATGAATTTCTCGGAGTACATGGCGTTGCTCTCCGGCAATACCGACCTTTTGGACAAGGCGAAACTGGAGAAGCGTATCGCATCGCTTGAAGGGGAACGCAAGTCGTTCAACAAGGGCAAGCGCGATTCGGAGTTCAAGCTGGAAGCCAAGACGGGGGAACTGCGTAACAACACGGCTGTCATCGAAGCCATGACGGAAGATTGGAACCGCTTTCTTTCCGTTGTGCAGACGGACAAGGAGGGCAACCGCCTGAATGCGGTCAAGGTGGACGGCGTGGATTCTACCGATGAAAAGGTTATCGGAAAGCGTTTGCAGGAGATAGCCAAGAACGCCACTACGGGCGGGCTGTACAAGCCTGTCGGGGAACTTTACGGCTTTCCGATAAAGGTGGTAAGCGAGAGGATACTCAAAGAGGGGCTGGAGTTTACCGATAACCGCTTCGTGGTGGAGGGAAACTACAAGTACACCTACAACAACGGGCATCTGGCGATGGCTGATTCGGTAGCCGCCGCACGTAATTTCCTGAACGCATTGGAGCGGATTCCGTCCATAATCGACCAGTACAAGGGAAAGAACGAGGTGCTGGAAAAGGAAGTTCCGCAGTTGCAGGAGATAGCGGGCAAGGTATGGAAAAAGGAGGACGAACTGAAACAGCTTAAGTCCGAACTTGCCGCACTTGACCGAAAGATACAGCTGGAACTTGCGCCGCCTACGCAGGAAGCCGACGAAAAAGAAAAGGATGGACAGGAGGTCAAGCCTGTTTCGGAAGGTGTACGGAGCATATCGCCACAACAAACTGATGATGCACCGCAGATACGCAGCCCGGTGAATGAGCGAAATCCAACGGGCAACATCATTGGCGACCATGTCATCATCGGACGACCGGGTTTTCAGTTAAAGAATAAAAACCGATCGAAAGGGATAAAAATTTAAAATTAGGAATTTTATATAAAATATTCTGATTCTCCGCAAACACACCTAATATTTTTAGTATATTAGCGCTCAAAAAGCAGGGATTATGAACATATTCAGTTTTACGGCTCATTTCGGTTCGGAGGAAGATTGTCGTTTGCATTTCAAGGAGCAGCGTGATAAGGAAGGGGTTGTCTGCAAGCGATGCGGGGGCACTTCCCATTATTGGTTACAGGGTAAATGGAGTTATGAATGCAAAGGTTGCCGTTTCCGCACCTCGTTGCGCAGCGGTACGATCATGGAGAGCTCCAAGCTGCCGTTTCTGGTGTGGTACAAAACGATGTTCCTGATGAGTTGCACAAAAAAGGGATTCTCCACCAACGAACTCCAGAAGCAATTAGGATTGAAGCGTTACGAACCGGTATGGGCGATGGTACACAAACTCCGCAGGGCGATGGGCAACCGGGATGCAAGGTATACACTGGAAGGGATGATAGAACTGGATGAGGGTTACTTTTCGGTGGCCAGTAAGGAAATCGAGCGAGGCAAGGGTACACGTGGCCGGGGAGCCGAGGGAAAGCAGAACGTTGCGGTGATGGCCGAAAGCACCCCGTTGGAAGATATCGAAACGGGCAAAAAGGAGAAGCATGTGCGTTATTTCAAGGCCAGGGTACTGGATAGCCATCAAAGTGAAGGAATCAACGGCGTGGTCAGGGACTGCATGGAGGATGATGCCATCGTATTTTCGGACAAAAGCACTTCTTACGTTGACATCTCCGATCTGGTGGAATTGCACGTCACCGAGAAATCAGACGCCAAAACCACCAAGGAAACACTCAAATGGGTGCATATCGCAATCAGTAATGCAAAACGGACATTGCTGGGCAACTACCATAAAATCAAAAGGAAATACTTACAGTTGTATCTCAACGAGTTTATTTACAAATTAAACAGACGGTATTTTGGAGACAAACTCTTTGACAGACTAGTAATTGCGAATATAACAGGTGCATAAACGGATAATCAGAATCTTTAAACATCCTAATTAACTACCTGCGGATTTTAGGTACTAAAGTTTCCCACCCCTTAAAACACTGATTTTTCTCATTCATCTTTTCTTGTCGTCCCCATATCCATTGAGTTTTAACACATGGCTAATAGCTGTTATGCTATTCGTTTATGTTCATCATCCCATTTTTCTAAGGCTTCAGCCATTACAAGGATTTTACCCATCTCTTTGTCGTTGACACTGATTGCAGCCATAAGCTGTTGGGGCGTAACCCCAAGTGTTTCTCCCAAAGCACGAAGAATGCGTTCGATACAAGCAAGAACTCGCTTCCATAAGGTGAGCGCCATAAGGTCGTCTTCCATATCCGAAAAGAGTTCGCCCATGGTCTGGTATTCCCCGAAACGCTTTTCCAAAGTCATGACGGTATAGGTAAGGTAGCACAGCGTTGCGTCGGCTATCTGACCGTTGAAGTCGCAACCTTGATAACCTCCCAATCCGAGATACTGCTTAGTTTCCTTGTTCATCACCTCTATGTTCCATCTGATTTGATACACTTCAAAGGCTTTTACGAAAGACATCGTCGTATCCGTGGTGAGCAAGACGTTCCATGCGGAGTTTCTGCCGTACTTGATGAGAAAGATTCTAACAGGTGTATCTCCCAAGTTGCCGTTAAGCCGGATATATCTGCATCTATACTTACGACAGACCTTTCCTCGCTCGCGCTCATAGGCGGCAATGAGTTCCGCTGCATTTTTCTTCCTGCCCGATACGGTGTATTTCGTCTTTCCCAACTTTGCAAGTCCCACAAAGTGCATCGCACCTTTACCTATGCTTCTGACACACGCCATAAGTTGCTCGCAAGTGAACCAACTGTCGGTTATCACATACTTGGCATGTAACCCCATCTTCCAGCCACGGCGAAGCATATCCACAGCGACTTCCATCTTAGGCTTCTTACACTCTTGAAAGCGCTCATAATCAGGACTGCCATTATTCCTCTTGGCATGATATGCCTTTCGGCGTTGCTGTTTTGTCAGCCCACAGTCGCCTTGTTTGCCCTTTTCCTGATGCAGTGAGAAGTCAAAAGGTATGGTCGTCTTGCCGTCAAAGAAGGCACAAAGTAACAGCTTGTAGCCCAATACGCACTTGCCTTTCACATGATCGAAGACACGGCTGACTCCCTCCATTCTCACGCCACTTTTCTCAAGCACGGTGTCATCAATAATGAAACATGTCGTGGTGTCGGGGCGAGGAGCTTCACCATACTTCCGCAACAGGCACATATAACGCAGGGCAAAGTGATTCATTAAACGTCTCCAGTCCATTGATGGGCGAATCATCATGCGATAGAAACAGTTTTTGCCATGGTTTGAAAGCTCGTATATCTTATGCTTACATATGCTGTGGATACTATCACCCACTATGCGGAAGAGGCAAAGGGAAAGGATTAACTCAGAAGCGGAAACTCCGTCCTGTTTCTCCAATGACAGTTGGGATAACAGGCGACCGATACCAAACTTGCCAAAAAGATGAAATAAATCATCACTCATTCGATTTTTAACACTCAGGAGTTTGGATAACTCAGATATTTTCTCTATTTTTGCTTCCATAACAGTTTTGTTGTTTTGCCTTTGAAATCAGTTGTTTATCGATTACTAATTTACAAAGAAAATTCGACAAACTGTTATTTTTCCATCTATTTATTAGGGTGGGAAACTTTAGTTAGGTATTATTATAGAAGCCCCCATGAATAAATCGCTCATCATTTTCGGCATCGTCAACATAACCTCGGACAGTTTCTCCGATGGAGGCCGGTATCTGGCGCCAGACGCAGCCATTGCGCAGGCGCGTAAGCTGATGGCCGAGGGGGCAGATGTGATCGACCTCGGTCCGGCATCCAGCAATCCCGACGCCGCGCCTGTTTCGTCCGACACAGAAATCGCGCGTATCGCGCCGGTGCTGGACGCGCTCAAGGCAGATGGCATTCCCGTCTCGCTCGACAGTTATCAACCCGCGACGCAAGCCTATGCCTTGTCGCGTGGTGTGGCCTATCTCAATGATATTCGCGGTTTTCCAGACGCTGCGTTCTATCCGCAATTGGCGAAATCATCTGCCAAACTCGTCGTTATGCATTCGGTGCAAGACGGGCAGGCAGATCGGCGCGAGGCACCCGCTGGCGACATCATGGATCACATTGCGGCGTTCTTTGACGCGCGCATCGCGGCGCTGACGGGTGCCGGTATCAAACGCAACCGCCTTGTCCTTGATCCCGGCATGGGGTTTTTTCTGGGGGCTGCTCCCGAAACCTCGCTCTCGGTGCTGGCGCGGTTCGATGAATTGCGGCTGCGCTTCGATTTGCCGGTGCTTCTGTCTGTTTCGCGCAAATCCTTTCTGCGCGCGCTCACAGGCCGTGGTCCGGGGGATGTCGGGGCCGCGACACTCGCTGCAGAGCTTGCCGCCGCCGCAGGTGGAGCTGACTTCATCCGCACACACGAGCCGCGCCCCTTGCGCGACGGGCTGGCGGTATTGGCGGCGCTGAAAGAAACCGCAAGAATTCGTTAACTGCACATTCGGGATATTTCTCTATATTCGCGGTTCAGCAGGCATGTCCCCTTTGAGGGCGACCCGACGACAGGATAATCGACCTTATGGTGCGCAAATATTTCGGCACAGACGGTATTCGTGGCAAAGCCAACGAAGGCGCGATGACGGCGGAAACCGCCTTGCGCGTCGGCATGGCGGCTGGCCGTGTCTTTCGTCGCGGTGACCACCGCCATCGTGTCGTGATCGGCAAGGATACGCGCCTGTCGGGCTATATGCTTGAACCCGCGCTCACAGCCGGTTTCACCTCGATGGGCATGGACGTATTCCTTTTTGGCCCGCTGCCGACAACGTATAGGAAGAATAAACGCCCTTTTCACCCAAGTCCAACAGCTTTGGACCGCAGTTGACTCTTTCGACACCCCTGCGATGCAACCCAATCCGGCTGACGGGGAGCCAGCAACGCTGAAAATTTACCCTCCTCTTTCCCACTAGCGGCTCCTTGAAATGCAAACGACAATCTTCCTCCGAACCGAAATGAGCCGTAAAACTGAATATGTTCATAATCCCTGCTTTTTGAGCGCTAATATACTAAAAATATTAGGTGTGTTTGCGGAGAATCAGATAAAATATTAATAGGGGCTATCCAAAAGGTCTAAAAGTAAATCATATCCCCTCTGCAAGTATCTGTAGGAGAGTGATTGCAAGACTTTCTTTCTTTTTGGGCAGCCTCTATTAAATTTATTTGCTCTTTCTTGATTTATGTTTATAAACATTATACCAAAAACATTCCAACTAACCTTGTTTATGTTTTGTCAGCCACCATTTGCACAACCATATTTGACTCCCAAAGAGAATGAATTCGATAAGATAACTTGCTGCATACCCACAATAAGGGGCTAAATAGAATACGAATGGGAAATAGATAACAGCACCGACAACAGATTGCGTTATGTAGTTGGTTAAACTCATTTTACCATAAAGCTGTAATGTGGAAACCGCTTTATTTGACACATTCCTTATGACACAATAATATGAACGAGAATATTTCTACAGAATCATCAGTAAAACAGAAAAAAATACTAATTTTGTTTTTGATGATCCTTCCAAAAGGAATTAGAAAAAATGTCTAATTCTAACTTATAGAGGAAAAAGCAACAATTAAATATTAAAGAATAAAAGATACGAAAAATATGACGCCAAAAGAGATACTACAAAAATGGATTGACTGCTTCAACGCCGCCGATGCAGTCGCTTTGGCAAACTTATACGCTCAGGATGCCATAAACCATCAAGTCGCAAACACCCCAGTTATAGGAAAAACAGCTATCCATGAAATGTTTGTAAATGAATTTGCAACCTCAAAAATGGTTTGTATTGTTGAGCATATATTCGAGGATGGAGAATGGGCTATCATGGAATGGAAAGATCCGCTCGGGTTGCGAGGATGCGGATTCTTTCATGTGCAAAACGATAAAATAGTTTTCCAAAGAGGTTATTGGGATAAGCTCAGCTTTCTCAAACAGCACGGTTTACCCGTAGAGAATAGTGATGAAAATCCAAACACATAACACCGTCCGATATGGGAATCATCATTCATTCTTTAGAGTCCGTTTCTTTCAAAGATTTGTATGCGGCATTCTCATCTGCATTCAAAGATTATGATTTCTCTTTGAATGCGGATGAATTGCGACGCATGCTCGACCGACGAGGATACAATCCACAACTATCTTTCGGAGTATTTTTCGAAGGACGGCTGATTTCTTTTGTGCTTAACGGAACAGGCATGTACAACAACATCTTGACTGCCTATGACACAGGGACGGGAACCGTACCTTCATTCCGGGGATTACACCTAACCCAAAAAATATTCACTTTCAGCCTCGAATTGATATGTCAACAAGGAGTTCGGCAATATGTACTGGAAGTTTTGCAACACAATCACAAAGCAATAAAAATATATCGCAAATTAGGCTTTGAAACACAGAGAAATTTCAACTACTACTCTGCCAAACTGAGCGATATTGTTCCTGTATTGCAAGTAAACCATACCGCATGTCGCATACTCCCATCGGATTTAAAAAACTGCCTTAACCAAACGGCCTGGTTCGATTTTCATCCTTCATGGCAAAATGACAGGGCTTCACTGGAACGCGGAATCGACAATTTGGACATATTGGGAGCTTATGAAAGAGAAGAACTTGTCGGATTTGTTATCTTTGAACCGGCATCTGGCGATATTTCATCCCTCGCAGTTGCAAAAGATTACCGGCGTAAAGGAATAGGCAAGTCTTTGCTTAAAAGTGCTGTCAGTCATTTTCAAAGCGATGTACTCAAATTTACTAATGTTGATTGCGATTGTGAATCAGTCACTGGTTTCTTGTCATCATTAGGACTTACCCCAAAAGGACAACAGTTTGAAATGGTCAGAAAAATTTAACCTACATTTATATGAATAGCCCTCATCATCAAATAACAAATTAATAATACCAAATAAAAATACGTATAGATTAAAAAAGTTCTTTGTGCTTTTGTCAGGGAACTTTTTTTTCGTAAATTTGCGTTCAATTATGCGGCAGTAATAATATACATATTAATACGAGTTAAGAATCCTGTAGTTTTCTACATGCTACGAGGAGGTATTAAAAGGTGCGTTTCGGCAATGCATCTATTGTAGTATATTATTGCTTAATCAAATGAACATTATAAATTTAGGAATTCTTGCTCACATTGATGCAGGAAAAACTTCCGTAACCGAAAATCTGCTATTTGCCTGCGGAGCAACGGAAAAGCGCGGCAGTGTTGATAAAGGTGACACCATAACAGACTCTATGGATATAGAAAAACGTAGAGGAATTACTATTCGGGCTTCTACGACATCTATTGTTTGGAATGGTGTGAAATGCAATATCATTGACACTCCGGGACACATGGATTTTATTGCAGAGGTGGAGCGGACATTCAAAATGCTTGATGGTGCAGTCCTCATATTATCGGCAAAGGAAGGCATACAAGCACAAACAAAGTTGCTGTTCAAGACTTTGCAAAAACTGCAAATCCCGACAATTATATTTATCAATAAGATTGATCGTGCCGGCGTAAATCTTGAGCGTTTATATCTGGACATAAAAACAAATCTGTCGCAAGACGTCTTGTTTATGCAAACGGTTGTCGATGGAGTCGTTTACCCGATTTGCACCCCAACAGATATAAGGGCAGAACACAAAGAATTTGTATGCAACCATGACGACGATATATTAGAACTATATTTGGCGGATAAAGAAATCTTACCGGCAGATTATTGGAATGCGATAATCGCTCTTGTGGCAAAAGCCAAAGCCTATCCGGTCTTGCATGGATCAGCAATGTGCAATATTGGCATCAATGAGTTGTTAGACGCCATCATTTCTTTTATATTTCCTCCGGCATCAGTCCCCAATAGACTTTCAGCTTATCTTTATAAAATAGAACATGACCCCAAAGGGCATAAAAGAAGTTTTCTAAAAATTATTGACGGAAGGCTGAGACTTCGAACCGTTATAAAAGTCAATGATTCTGAAAAATTCATCAAGATTAAAAATCTAAAAACCATTTATCAGGGCAAAGAGATAAATGTTGATGAAGTGGTTGCTAATGATATCGCAATTATAGAAGATATAGAAGAATTAAGAATCGGAGATTATTTAGGTGTTAAACCTTGTCTGATTCAAGGATTATCTCATCAGCATCCCGCCCTCAAATCTTCTGTCCGACCAGACAAGCCCGAAGAGAGAAGCAAGTTGATATCCGCTCTAAATGTATTGTTTATTGAAGACCCGTCTCTGTCCTTTTCCATAAATTCATATAGTGATGAATTGGAAATCTCGTTATATGGTTTAACCCAAAAAGAAATCATACAAACATTGCTGGAAGAACGATTCTCCGTAAAGGCCCATTTTGATGAAATCAAGACTATCTACAAAGAACGACCTAAAAAGAAGGTGAATAAGATTATCCATATCGAAGTCCCTCCCAACCCTTACTGGGCCTCCATAGGACTGACTCTTGAACCTTTACCGATAGGGTCAGGGTTGCAAATCGAAAGTGAAATCTCCTTTGGTTATCTGAACCATTCTTTTCAAAATGCCGTTTTTGAAGGAATCCGTATGTCTTGCCAATCGGGATTGCATGGATGGGAAGTGACGGATTTGAAAGTAACCTTTACTTATGCCCTTTATTATAGTCCGATAAGTACCCCTGCCGATTTTAGACAATTGTCTCCTTATGTCTTCAGGTTGGCTTTGCAACAATCAGGAGTGGATATTCTCGAACCGATGCTCTATTTTGAGTTACAGATACCACAAGTAGCAAGTTCCAAAGCTATTACAGATCTGCAAAAAATGATGTCTGAGATTAAAGGTATCAGTTGTAATAATGAGTGGTGTCTTATTGAAGGGAAAGTTCCATTAAATACAAGTAAAGACTATGCCTCAGAAGTAAGTTCATACACTAAAGGCTTAGGCACTTTTATGGTTAAGCCGTGTGGGTATCAAATAACAAAAGGCGGTTATTCTGATAATACCCGTATGGAAGAAAAGGATAAACTTTTATTCATGTTTGAAAAATCAGTATCATCAAAATAATGGAACGATCCAGGAATTTCTATAAGACAATACGGTTGGGGTATATACTTATCTCCGTTCTTATCGGATGTATAGCATATAATAGCTTCTATGAATGGCAGGAGATAGAAGCATTAGAACTTGACAACTTGAGTTCAACTTATAAATGCAACTTTTTGGGTGCGGATAATAAGCAATAAAAA
>OLGE01004180.1_pt1 | contig 10667 bp, 7 predicted proteins | sample 1605151 | NCBI WGS metagenome assembly OLGE01 (sample SAMEA3888912, study PRJEB22519) | human gut metagenome | biome: human gut; feature: human-associated habitat; material: faeces | place: Denmark | collected 2010
ATAAGCTCCGATTGGGTGATTCCGTCGCCCTTAAGGCGATAATGCAGCATCATATATAACATTCCCACCATGGTGGAAATCATTACACCGCAGATGGCGGCTGCCGCCGCAATCGGCGCAACGGCGCTTTGCGCAGTCAGACTTTCGGTGGAAATGCCAAGGTCAATACCGTAAAAGCTGCCCTTTTCTTCGTAAACCTTTATGCCCCAGTTGTAAACGAGCAGCGTCAGGGTCAGACCCACGCCCACCTTTACAACCGCTTCGATAACCTGAGATATCGCCGTGGGGTACATATTGCGTAAGCCTTGGTAATACCCGCGGTAAGCGCTTGTCATGCAAAGGAAGAACACTGCCGGCGAAAGCATAATTACCGAAAGGAATGCGCCGGGGTTGTTACACACCGTTCCCGCAAGGAACTTGCTGCCGAACAGCATAATAACGCTGCCCACAGTGCCCGTGACCACAAAGCAGGTCATGGAAATCTGAAAAATCCTGCGCACATCGCGATAGCGCCCCATGGTAACGCATTCCGAAACCATTCGTGCAACGGCAATGGGTATGCCCGCCGTGGCTATGGTATAAAGCGGCGTGAATATCTGATAGGCCGTGTTGTAATAGCCAAAGCCTTCGCCGCCGAAGATGTTCATCAGCGGAATTTTGTAAACAGCGCCTATGATTTTTACTATAATTGCGGCAACGCTTAAAATAAGCGCCCCCTGGAGGAAGTTCTGTTTTTTTCTGGTCATTAAAGCCCTCCGCGCTTCAAAAGCCGTGACCGGAAAGCCGAACTTTCCGGTCACGGAAGATTGTGTTTGCCGTTTAGATTTTTTCGATTATTTTGGGAAGATAATAGCTTATCTTATCGTAAACCTTGTTAATGTCTATGGTTTTGTACTTGCCGTCACGGTAAATTACGTCGCCGTCAACCATGGTGAGCACAACATCGCTGCCCTGTGCGGAAAAAACAAGGTTCGCCAGCACGTCGAAGCAGGGAACAAGGTGCGGACGGTTGAAGTCCACCACCGCAAGGTCGGCCTTGTTGCCCTTTTTGATAACGCCGGTATCGGTTCTGCCCTGAGAAATTGCGCCGTTCACCGTCGCCATTTTGAAAATCTCCTTAGGAGAAACCTCGCCTGCATTACCGGAGCTGCCCCTTGCTATCATGGCGGCAAGGTGCATCTCCTCGAACATATTGAGGTTATTGTTGCTCGCCGTGCCGTCGGTGCCGAGGGTGACGTTGATGCCCTTGTCCATCATGGCGCGAATGGGCGCAAAGCCGCTGCCGAGCTTCAAGTTCGACGTGGGGTTGTGGATCACGCTGACGCCGTGCGCCTTCAGAATGTCCATGTCGCGCTCCGTCACGGCGACGCAGTGCGCCGCCGCCGTGGGCGAATCGAACGTGCCGAGCGATTCGAACCACTCTGTCGGCGTTTTGCCGTAGCGCTCGATGCACTCGCGCTGCTCGCGCGCGGTCTCAGAGAGGTGAATGTGCATACGCCCGCCCTTTTCGCGGCAGAGCTCACTGTACGCCTTCACGATATGGCTCTTGCAGGTATATTCCGCGTGGATGGAAAAGTCGATGCGGATGCGGCCGTCCGCCGCGCCGTGATATTTTTCAAAGAGTGCGAGCGACTCGGGGATCTGCGTGTTCTGTTCCACGCGCTGGTTTTCGTCAAAGCACTGCACACAGCGGTTCAGATTCGCCTTGATGCCCGCCTCCTGCGCCGCCCACACGGTCTCCTCCGGAAAAAAGTACATATCGGAAAAGCTCGTCGTGCCGCCCGCGATCATCTCAAGGAGCGCAAAGCGGCTCGCCGCGGCAATGTCCTCCCGCACGAGCCTGTCCTCAATGGGGAAGATCGCCTTAAAAAGCCAGTCCTGCAGCGGCAGTCCGCTGCCAATACCGCGCATGAGCGTCATGGCGATGTGGCTGTGGCAGTTGATGAGTCCGGGTGCAAGAAGCTTGCCGGTCATATCCTTTTCAAGGTCATACGCCGTTTGCGGCCGCTCCGTGCCGATGTAGTCGATCTTCGTTCCATCGATGCCGAGGCAGGCGCCGCGCAGCGTTTCATATCCGTCTTCCTTGCGCAGCAGAATATCCGCGCCTTTCAAGAGTGTTCTCACAAAAGAGCCTCCTATCTGCATTTTATCTCATTGTGCAGTCTAACACGCACGTTCCCAGATTGCAACGGGCAAAAGAATGAAGTTTGTCCTTATCGCTGTCCATGTCGACAAAAATTTCTCATTTTGCAAGCTCAACTACTTAAAATTTCACTATTGTGTTTTTTAATATGGCTGATTATAATGAACGCATATTTTTTGTAAGGAGTGAAACCGGTATGAGCAACATCATGATCCCTCAGGACTACCACACCCCGCTGTCTGTTTATGAAATGCAGCGCGCCATTGAATTCATCAAGAGCAATTTCCAGGTGAATCTGAGCAATGCCCTCAATCTTCGCCGGGTTTCCGCTCCGCTGTTCGTGGATGAAAACTCCGGTCTGAACGACAACCTCAACGGCGTTGAGCGCCCCGTCTCCTTCGATATTCCCGACGTCGGCGTCAACGCACAGGTCGTGCACTCGCTTGCCAAGTGGAAGCGTCTTGCGCTCAAGCGTTACCAGTTCAATGTCGGCAAGGGTCTCTTCACCGATATGAACGCCATTCGCCGCGACGAGGAAGTGGATAACCTCCACTCCGTCTACGTGGACCAGTGGGACTGGGAAAAGGTCATCTCCGCGGACGACCGCAACGTTGCCTATCTCAAGCGCACCGTGCGCGATATCGTCGCCGCCGTCAGCGAGACGAGCAGCGCGCTGAACGTCGCCTTCCCCTCCCTGCGCACCAAGCTCCCCAGTGAGGTCTTCTTCATCACCACGCAGGAGCTTGAGGATCTCTATCCCGACCTGACGCCCAAGCAGCGCGAAGATGAGATCTGCAAGAAGAAGGGTGTCGTCTTCCTGATGCAGATCGGCAAGATTTTAAAGTCCGGCATCAAGCACGACGGCCGCGCTCCCGACTATGACGATTGGGAGCTCAACGGCGATATTCTCTACTGGAACGACGTTCTGGGCCATGCTTTTGAGATTTCCTCCATGGGCATTCGTGTCGACCCCAAATCCCTTGACTCCCAGCTGACGATCGCCGGCTGCGACGACCGCCGCGCCCTTCCCTTCCACAAGATGCTGCTTGCGGGCGAGTTGCCCCTGACGATGGGCGGCGGCATCGGCCAGAGCCGCCTGTGCATGCTGCTCATTGGCACCGCGCACATCGGCGAGGTACAGGTCTCCCTGTGGGACGAAGCCACGCGCAAGACCTGCGAGGATGCGGGCGTCATGCTGCTGTAAAGCATATTTTAATTTGTCACCATTCTTTTTTCTCTTTTTCTCAATGTAGCACAAAAGCCGGCACTCCTCCCCGTCGGCTTTTGTGCGCTCTTCTGCCGCTTTCCATCCACTATCCATCGGCGCAAAGCAAAACAGCAGCACAAAAGGGCGCTTCCCAGCTTGGGAAGCGCCCTCTTTCTTATTTTCCACAGCGCAGGCGGTAAACGTCACAGCTGTCCGCGCGGCCATCATACGAAAAGCCGTGCCTGCGCGCGATGTGCGCGCTCGCCGTCTGTTCGGGGACGCATTCGATCACAGCGTCCTTTCCTTCCCGCCGCGCAAGCACGGCAAGAAGGTCCGTCATTTCGTCCGCATAGCCCTTGTGCCAAAAGGCAGGCTTGAGCACCCAGCCGAGCTCCCTGCTGTACTCGTCATAGTCGTGGTAGATGGCGTAGCCGAGAAATTCTCCCGCCATATTCTCCGCGGCATAGATGAGCGGCGGCTCGGAAAGTCCCGCCTGCTCCAAAAAGCGCTCGGCCTGCGCGCGGTTAAACGGCGGCTCCAGCCAGCGCATCACCGCTTCATCCGAGAGCAGGGCGTATAATTCGTCCGCGTCCTCCCGCCGCATCATCCGCAGGCGGACGCGCGCCCCCTCCGTCAGGATCATCCCCTGTGGTGCTTGCCGCGGAACGTCATCTCCGGATTTTTGACGCTCACGACCGTGTTGGGCGCGACCGACGAGGTCAGAAACGCGTTGCCACCGACGACGACATTGTCGCCGATCTCCGTCGCACCGCCGAGCAGCGTGGAGTTTGCGTAGATGACGACGTTGTTGCCGACCTTCGGGTGGCGGCGCACATTCGGGTTCGTCGCCATACCCGCGGGCGAGAGCGCGCCGAGCGTCGCGCCCTGATAGAGCTTGACGTTGTCGCCGATGATCGTCGTCTCGCCGACGACGACGCCCGTGCCGTGGTCGATGAAGAAGTATTCGCCGATCTTCGCGCCGGGGTTGATGTCGATACCGGTCTGCGAGTGCGCGTATTCCGACATCATGCGCGGGATCATCGCGACCTTGTTCTCATACAGCTCGTGTGCGATGCGGTAGATGAAGATGGCGAACATGCCGGGGTACGAGAGCAGGACCTCCTCCTTGCTGTAAGCCGCAGGATCGCCCTCAAAGTTCGCCGACAGGTCCTTGAGCAGCAACTCCTGAATGGCAGGGATGCGCTCGATGAATGCCGTGCTGATCGCATAGGCCACTTCGCAGTTCTCGTCGCACTCCGGCATCGTCAGCGTGATCTGGCGCGTCAGCTTTTCGTGGATGTGCTCCATCAAAAGCGCGCTGTATTGCTCCGGCGGCAGCTTTAAGAGGTCGCGGTCGCCGTAGTAAACAGGGAAAATGAGCTTCTGACAGTCGCGGATGATCTCGATGACCGCATTACGGTTGGGCATGCGCAGCGCATCGCCGTACATGGGGATCTGAGAGCTCTTGTAGTTCGCCGCCATGCGGTCAGCCGCCGCATGGATGACGGTGTTCTTTTTTGCTTTGTCCATAGCTAATCCTCGCAATCTATCAGAAACAGTCATATTACAATTAGAAAATAATTATAGTATCTCCCCGCGTCAAAATCAAGTATTTCCTCTGCAAACGCCTCAGAAATATACACCTCCGCGCGGGAATTCAGCCAAAAAAACGTGTCCATTCATTTTTTCATTTGCATCCTGCGTGCTTTTGCTTTATGCTGTTTTTATAGGGACGCTTCGCATTAGATACGTCCCAAGCAGTAAACAATCCACCGCAGGAGGATCAAAATATGAAAGCAAAGGTTTATTTTTCCGAGCAGATCACGCCGGAAAAGGTCGTGGAGCTCTACAAGGCCGTGGATCTCGAGCTGCCCGGTAAGGTCGCCGTCAAGGTTCACTCCGGCGAACCGGGCAACCAGAACTTTCTGACGCCCGAGTTCTGGCAGCCGATGGTCGAGACCGTACACGGCACCATCGTTGAGTGCAACACCGCCTATCCCGGCGAGCGCAACACGACCGACGCCCACCGCCGCACGATGATCAAACACGGCTGGAGCAAGCTCTTCGATGTCGACATTCTCGATGCCGAGGGTCCCGATCTTGAGCTCCCCATCCCAAACGGCAAGCGCATCCAGAAGAATCTGGTCGGCAAGGATATCAAAAATTATGATTCCATGCTCGTTCTTTCCCACTTCAAGGGCCACCCGATGGGCGGCTTCGGCGGCGCGCTCAAACAGCTCTCCATCGGATGCGCGTCCAGCGCAGGCAAGGCGAACATCCACGGCGCGGGCAAGCCCGAAGAGATGTGGACGACCGAGCAGAATGCCTTCCTTGAGTCCATGGCCGACGCGGCGGAGTCCGTCGTCAAGCTTTTCGACGGCAAGATCGTCTACATCAACGTGATGAAGAACATGTCCGTCGACTGCGACTGCTGCGCCGTGGCGGAGGACCCGTGTATGAAAGATATCGGCATTCTCGCCTCCCTTGACCCTATCGCCATCGACCAGGCGTGCCTCGACCTCGTCTACGCGTCCGACGATCCGGGCCGCGACCACCTCGTTGAGCGCATCGAGAGCCTCAACGGCGTCCACACCGTGGAGGCCGCCGCCGAGCTCGGCTTCGGTTCGAGAGAGTATGAGCTGATCGAGCTCTAAGAAAAATCGCAACGAAAAAGGCGATGGCCGCACGGCCATCGCCTTTTCTTTTGCTTCTTTACTTGATGAACCAGATGTCCATATCGACGTTGCCCTTGATGCCGTCCACGCTGCCCTTGGACGAATACTGCCACATGGCAAAATCGTAGTAGAACGAGGGCGCGTCCACATCGTAGCGCGCGTACCACAGCGGGTAATCCATGACCTCGCTGAGGTCATACTTGACATAACCCGCGTAGTCGGTGATGTAGATCATCGGGTCGTAGCCCGCGTCCTTGATGATCTTGCAGAAGGCGTTCGCCGCGGCGCAGAGCACGCCGGTCTCGATGCCGTAGGTGCGCGCCTCCCTCTTGCCGATGACCTCCCAGTCGAAGACGACGGGACCCGTGATCTCATGGCCGCGCAGCTTGTCGAGCACGTGATAGGCCTCCTCCTGCGCCTCTGCCACGCTCACAGCCTGCGAGAAGAAGTAAGCGCCCACCTGAAGGCCCGCTCTCGCCGCGCCGTCGGCATACTCGTCAAACTTCGTGTCGTCATAGATCGCGCCCACAGTGTAGCCGCGGCCGCCAACGCGCGCGATGACAAAGTCCACATCAGTGCGCGCGACCGCGTTCCAGTCCACATCGCCCTGATACTGCGACACGTCGATACCGACGCGCGTGCGCACGCTGGGATCGTTGTAGGTCATGATGCTGCCGTTCTTGACGAACGCAGACTGATTATAGGTGTTCGTCGGCACACCCTCGAGCACATCGAGCGTGTAGTCCTTGTAGTAGATCTTCTGCTTCTGGTCGAGCGAGCTGAGCTGATAGATGCGGTAAACGATCGTCGCCACCTCCGCGCGCGTGATGCTGCTGTTGGGGTAGAAATACGTCAGGTCGCCGACCTTCGTGCCGATGAACACACCCGCTTCATAAAGCGCCGTCACATAGCCGTCGTTCACGTCGGCAAAAGGAGAGGTCGTGTTGGATGCGCCATAGCCCAGCGCCTTGGCCGCAAAGCGCGCCACATCAAGGCGACTGATGCCGTTGTCAAGCTGATAGTCGCTGTAATTCTGCGCGGCAAAGCCCATGGAATAGGCGTAGGCCGCGTAGCCGCTTGCCCAGTGCGCCGTGCTGGGCTTCTGCTCCTTGTGGCCGGTCGAGAGCAGCACGAGCTTGAGCATTTCGCCCGTGCTCGTGGGACGGTTGGGGGCAAACGTGCCGTCGCCGTTGCCGCCGACGATGCCCTGCTCGCTCAGCTCCATGACATAGTTATAGAACCAGTCGGACTTGTTGACGTCGGTATAGGTCTTGCCGGTGTAGCTCGTCGCCGTCCACTGCGCCGTGACGACCGCGTTGCCGTTCACGATGCTGTTTTCCGTGATGGTCTTGCCGTCGCTCGTCTGGAAGCCGGCAAAGCCGTAGCCGAGCTTTTCCGCTTTGGGGAAGCTACCGTAGGTCTTGCCGATCTCGTAGACGGCAAAGTCCGTCTCGTAGGACGTACCGCTTTCCATATTGATGATGAGATACGCAAACTCGTTCTCCGCCGCGCGGGTGCTGTCATCTAAATAAATGGCAGCCTCCTGCAGGCGGCGGTCGGCAAGGCCCGCCTGGGCCTGTCCGCCGGAATGGCACCATTCGCCGAACGCATGCGCCACTTCAAGGCGCGTCGCGTCCTTTTCGCCGCGGGCGATCTTGACCAAATCGCTCGTGCCGCTCATCCAACCGGTGCCGAAATTGTAGCTGAAGCAGATCAGCGCGTCGAACTGCCCCTGCGTGGGCGTGACGTCGTAGCGGTCAAAAAAGTCGTTGAGCTTGGCCTCATACGCCTCGACCTTGCTCATCAGAAGAAGCTCCGCCTCTTCGCGCGTGATGCCCTCGGGATAGTCCTCGGCATCGCACTCCGTGCCGTAGCCGATGTACCACTTGCCGCCGGAGGAATACTTCTCCGCGCGGAAGCCCTCTTCCTCTTCGATCTGCGCAATGGCCGCGTCGCCCGCGCGCATCAGCCGATTGCTCGCCATCGCGGCGGGCACGCAGAGCTGCATGGCAAGGCACAGCGCCAGAAGCACGGCCAGCGGCGTTCTCTTTCTCATGTTCTGCTTCATCTCGTTCTCTCCTTTTGCCGGGATCGGGCGAAAACGCCCACTCTCTATAATGTTTTTCCATGATACCACAGGTTTACATAAGAATCAACCAAAAAGCGCAAAAAATGCCGCCCCGTGTCGAATCGGGCGGCATTTTTGTTACAGCAGTGCGTCGAAGAGCGCATCCATATTGTCGTCGGAATACTCGACTTCCGCGCTGTACAGCCGGCAGAGCTCGATCTGATCCTCCACCGTGAACTCGCCGTGCAGCAAAAGGTGCAGCGCACCAAGCGAGAAAAGCAGCCGGACAGACAGCACGGCGAACGCCGCCTTGCTGCTCACGTCCCCGTCGTCGAGCGCCGTCGGCACGTGACGATAGAGGAAGTAGACGAGCAGCTGCTCATACTCCGTCTCGCGTCCTTTCATGTGCGCGGCAAAATCGTCGAGCGGCAACTCATCTGCGTGCTCGCGCAGCGCTTCCAAAATGCCTGTCCACGCCTCGTCCATACGCTCGAGCGAGAGATAAAATTCTGCCCACTGCGCAAGCGGGACGTCCGGCACGTGTGCACCGCAGGCCGATAAAATCTGCTCCATTCGCCGCTCGATCGGTTCCTCACGGTTTTGCGCAAGGGTGAAAAGGCGGTCGCGCAGCGTAAGCAGCGCCGTTCCCTCTTCGTCGAGCTCCCCCTCGCCCGTCACGACGAGCGTTGTCTTCTCCGGCTTGGTCAAAATGAGGCGCGCGGCCTCCTCGCAGCAGAGGCCAACGCCAATCTCCGTGCGCTCCGAAAAAAAGCTGCGGTAGCGCGGGTGGTCGGTGCAGATCTGGCAGAGCATACCCTCCCCGCCGTATAAAATGAGATCGCAGAGGTTTTTGCCGTTCAAAAACGGGCAGCGCTCCTGCTCGCCGAGGAGAAAGTGCGGCATCTCGCCGCTGCGGTCGATACATTTATGCAGGCGCTCGCCCATCTCGCCGCCGATCTGATCGTAGGCGGCGAGGGAATCCCCGTCCACGTCGATCTCCCAGCCGATGCAGCAGTTGTGTCGGCAGCGGTCGGCGATGCAATGGAAAAGCGGATAATAGTCCGGATAAGCGTTCTGCACGGCGGAGTCCTCCTATAGTCGGTGCTGCGCGGTCATAAATCGCGCGCTGCTTCATTATAAATCGCGCAGGCGCGCATTGCAATGAATTTTCTCCTTGCCGCCGTGAAAGAGATATGATATAGTAAAATATATGCGGGCATGATGAAATTGGCAGACATGCGAGATTTAGGTTCTCGTGCCGCAAGGCGTTGGGGTTCAAGTCCCCATGCCCGCACCATTTCCCAAATTTCAGAGCGCATCGCTCCGCGATGCGCTCGTTTTGGTATTCCGGCACTTTTCGTAAATCAGGTTTTCACAAAGGAGGTGCGCCATGCAGAAGGTCACGCTCGGCATTCTCGCCCACGTCGACTCGGGAAAAACGACCCTGTCCGAGGGGCTTTTATACGCCTCCGGCGCACTGCGGAAGCTCGGCCGCGTCGACCACGGCGACGCCTTCCTCGACACCGACGCGCTCGAGCGCGAGCGCGGCATCACGATCTTTTCCAAGCAGGCAATGCTGTTTGCGGGCGATAAGGAGTTCACGCTGCTTGACACGCCGGGCCACGTCGATTTCTCCGCCGAGATGGAGCGCACGCTGTCGGTGCTCGACTACGCAGTGCTCGTCATCAGCGGCAGCGACGGCGTGCAGAGCCACACGCGAACGCTCTGGCGCCTGCTCACGCGCTACGAGGTGCCGACGTTTCTTTTCATCAACAAGATGGACTTGGCGGGCGCGGACAAGGACGCGCTTCTGCGCCAGCTCACGGCGACACTGAGCGCGGAATGCGTCGATTTCTCCGCATCGCAGGAAACGCGCGACGAAGCGCTCGCCCTCTGCGGCGAGGCGGCGCTCGAGCAGCTTTTGGAGCGTGGAAAAATCGACGACGCTCTGATTGCTGAGATGGTCAAAAACCGCAAGGTCTTCCCCTGCTTTTTCGGCTCGGCGCTCAAATTGCAGGGCGTTGAGGCGCTGCTCTCCGCGCTCGATGAGTTTACCCTTGCGCCGGACTATCCCGACGCCTTTGGCGCGCGCGTCTTCAAAATTTCGCGCGACGCGCAGGGCGCAAGGCTGACGTGGCTCAAGGTCACGGGCGGGACGCTGCGCGTGAAGGCCCCGCTTTCCTACGAAGCGCAGGGCCGCGCCTACAGCGAAAAGGCCGATCAGCTGCGCCTTTACTCCGGCGTCAAGTTCCGCACGCTCGAGAAAGCGGACGCGGGCAGCGTTGTCGCCGTCACAGGCCTCAGCCACAGCCATGTGGGACTTGGGCTCGGCGCGGAGGCGGAGGCGTCCGCGCCGCTTTTGCAGCCGGTTTTGACCTACCGGCTCATCCTGCCGGACGGTGCGGACGCGCACAGCGCGCTCACGAAGCTGCGGGAGCTCGAAGAAGAAGATCCGATGCTGCGCATCGTCTGGGACGAGCACAGCGGGCAGATCCACGTGCAGCTCATGGGCAAGATCCAGCTTGAGATCCTCCGCCGACTGATCTCAGACCGCTTCGGCCTTGCCGTCAGCTT
>OLGE01004182.1_pt1 | contig 10666 bp, 7 predicted proteins | sample 1605151 | NCBI WGS metagenome assembly OLGE01 (sample SAMEA3888912, study PRJEB22519) | human gut metagenome | biome: human gut; feature: human-associated habitat; material: faeces | place: Denmark | collected 2010
GCAAGATCGACCTGATCCTCACCAAGTCTGTCTCCCGCTTCGCCCGCAATACGGTGGACTGCCTCAACTACATCCGAATGCTGAAAGCACAGGGCATCGCGGTCCACTTTGAAAAAGAAAACATCAACTCCATGGACGAGTCCACGGAGCTGATGCTGACCATGATGGGGGCCTTCGCCCAAGCGGAGAGCGAGTCCATCTCTGGAAATATCCAGGCGGGCAAGCGCTACGCCATGCAGCGTGGTGAGGCTACCATTAACTACCACAACCTGTACGCCTATGAGAAAGGGCTGGATGGTAAGCCGCGAATCATTCCAGAACAGGCCAAAGTGGTAAAAGAAATATATGCTCACTACCTCCGAGGAGACAGTCTCCCTATGATTTGCAGATACTTGGAGGCGCAGCATATTCCCAACATCCGTGGAGGAACGACATGGGGACATTCAGCAGTGCGTGGCATCCTCTCCAACGAGAAATATGTAGGTGACGTCCTAATGCAAAAGACCTTCCGGCAGGACTGCATCAGCCACAAGGCCATCCGAAACACAGGACAGCGCCCTATGTATCTGGTACAAAATAATCATGAAGCGATCATAGACCGCAAGACATACGACGCTGCTCAGACAGAGTTGGCTCGTCGTACCGCAATAAAGGGTACCACAGAGAAAAGTACCCCCAGCGGCAGAAGCAGCTATATGCCCATGTACGCTCTGTCGGAGCGTGTGTTCTGCGGTGAATGCGGTACACGCTACCGCCGCTGCACATGGGTCAACAATGGAAAGAAGCACATCGTTTGGCGCTGTGTCAGCCGCATCGACTATGGCAAGAAATACTGCCATACCTCACCCTCCGTGGATGAACAGCAACTCCAGCAGGCCATCCTGCGGGCGATCAACAGCATAATGTCGGACAAAACCACACTGGTGCGGCAGGTCACGGAAAATCTACAGGTGGTGATACATCCCAGCCAAAGCGGAGAACTTACCATCGCAGAGATTGATCATCAACTGGAAACGCTGGCGCAAGAATTTGACACCGTCTTCACCACTGTGACCTCCGGCAATAGTGCCGACTACATTGAACGTTTCAAGGTAATCTTTGCCCAGCAAGCAGAACTGAAGGCCAAACGCGCCGAGCTGAAGCAACAGCAAACAGAAGATGCAGAACTGACCAGCCACATGGAACTGGCCGCAGATACTCTGGAACAGGCCGGAACAGCCATTACGGAATGGGACGAATACCAAATTCGTGCGTTGGTAGAGTCGGTCAGGATACTTTCTAAGGATGAGGTGCTTGTCCGGCTGAAAAGCGGAATTGAGAAAATTGAAAAGTTACGAGTTTGTTGATTGTATGTCATAATTCTATATACCCTTGAACGATTGGAACGAATCGTGTAAAATACAAAGTGAAAAATTTATATGGAAGAGTTGCACAAGGCAAGGAAAAGCGAAAAACATTACTGGAATGTTCAGACTAAAAAAGATAAAACAGTTAAGAGGTGTTTAGCATATGAAAACAAAGAAAAATGAAAAAGGTAAAAAGACTAATAATCAAAATGTTATTCAGGCAGAACAGCTAATGCACGAACAGAAATCATATAGTAGAGAGGATGCATATAAAACACTTGAAATAATAAATGGATGGATTGGTAATATGGATGCAAAAATATCCTTTGCAATAGCATTTGTCGGGGTTTTAATAGGATATATTTTTAGTAATGGTTTACCTAAAGCTTTCGGGAAAGTAGCAAATGTTACTAAAATTTCAGAGTTAAGTGGCGTGGAAGTGCTCGCGGCGGTTATTGTTACTTTATTATATTTGATTAGTTTTGCTTCTATTTGTTGCTTAATGGTTGCAGTGCTTGCGAGAATGAAAAATACTAATGGAACGGCATCGATTTTCTTTTTTGGAACTATTGGTAAGATGGAGTTAGAGAATTATAAATATAAGGTGAATAATATAACTGAAAAAGGGATAATTGCTGATTTGGAGGAGCAGATACATACTAATTCAAGAATTTGTACCATAAAAGCAAAATGGTATAACAAGGGTATTATGTTTCTTATTTTAACAGTATTTTTGTGGTTTGTTTGTATGATATTTAGAATGATATAGGGGGAGTGATAGTATGGAATCAAAAAAGGAAACATCATACACATATAAAGTAGAAGATAGTGCGAAAAGAATGGATGATATCTTGGATACTGATGATAATGATTATAAGGATAAAGAAAATAGTATCCCTAAGAGAAGTGATTTGACGTTTAAGGATGGTTTTTATGTAAACGTTACTGCTGTGTTTATAGATATAGTTGATTCCTCGAAATTAACTGATGGGCACAAACGTCCAACTCTGGCAAAAATGTACAGAGCTTTTCTGTCAGAGTGTGTTGCCATTATGAATTCATGGGATATGTGCAAGGAAATAAACATTAATGGTGATTGCGTTTGGGGAGTGTTTGAAACTCCTAAAAAGTCAGATATTGATAATGTGATATCTGTTGCAGCACAGTTAAGCAGTATGGTTAATATATTAAATTATAAATTGGAAAAGAAAGGTTATGAAAAGATTTCAGTTGGAATAGGCGTTGATGATGGAAGAGCATTAATGGTAAAAGCTGGTTATTCTGGAAGTGGAATAAATGATGTTGTCTGGATGGGGGATGTAGTAAATACAGCGTGTCATCTTGCGAATAAAGCGGGAAGAAATGGTAGGGAAAAAGTTGTTATAACTGAACAAATATATGATAATATGAACGAAGGACATAAAAAATTATTTTCCAGTTATACAGATGGAAATAATACAAGATATGAATGTGATTTGATACGTAAATCTATGGAAGGATGGTATAAGGAAAATTGTAAATAAAATAAGTAGTACCTCAACCTACTTTTTACTACGTTTCTACTACGATTGCTGCACACATCTTGCAAAATTTTGCTAAGATTTGCATTTTATGTGCAGAAATGACCAATACATAAAGAAAAATTAACACCGCGCAAAACGCTGCAAATGGCAGCAGAAAAGCGCCTTTTGAAAGGAATTTATATGAGTATACGAGTGCTTTTCGTTTGCCACGGCAATATCTGCCGCAGTCCGATGGCGGAGTATGTCATGAAGGACTTAGTAGAAAAAGCCGGTTTGGCAGCACAGTTCCATATAGAGTCTGCCGCAACCAGCCGCGAGGAGCTCGGCAATCCCGTCTACCCTCCGGCGCGGCGCAAGTTGGCGGAGCATGGAATCGCCTGCGGCGGCCACGCTGCGCGGCAGCTCACCAAAAGCGACTACAGGGAATTCGACCTGCTCATCGGCATGGACAAAGCCAACCTCCGGAATGTGCAGCGCATCTGCGGCGGTGACCCGCATGATAAGATACATCTGCTGCTGGACTACACCCGTTATCCCCGCGATGTAGCAGACCCGTGGTACACTGGAGATTTCGAGGCAACATGGCAGGATGTGCTGGCGGGGTGTCAGGGATTGCTGAAAGAGTTATCACAGAAACGAGGTGAACAGTATGGCACAAAATGATAAGATTCAGCTATTCGAGGACAAACGCATTCGTACTGCGTGGGACGAGGAAAAAGAAGAATGGTACTTTTCCATCGTCGATGTTGTTGCCGTGCTGACTGAGCAACCTGATTATCAAGCGGCACGCAACTACTGGAAAGTTACCAAGAAGCGGCTTAAAGACGAAGGCAATGAACTGGTTACATCTTGTAACCAGTTGAAAATGACCGCCTCAGATGGCAAAAAGCGTCTGACCGATGTGGCTGACACTGAGCAGCTTCTCCGCATCATCCAGTCTATTCCCTCACCCAAAGCGGAGCCGTTTAAGCTGTGGCTGGCGCAGGTAGGCAGAGAACGCATTGAGGAAACCATCGACCCGGAGTTGACCATTGAACGGGCGCTGGAGACATACCTCAAGAAGGGCTACACCCGCGAGTGGATCAACCAGCGGCTGCAAGCTATCCAGGTCCGCAAGGAACTGACGGATGAATGGGATGTCCGCGGTGTACAGAAGGGCGTGGAGTACGCAATACTTACCGATGAGATCTCCCGTGCATGGTCAGGGATGTCCACACGGCAATATAAGAACCTCAAGGGCCTGAAGAAAGAAAACCTCCGTGACAATATGACCACGCTGGAGCTGGTGCTGAATATGCTGGCGGAGGCGACCACCACAGAAATATCCAAGCAGAAATCTCCGGGGACATTTTCGGAGAATTTGGCTGTCGCCCGTGAGGGCGGTGAAGCTGCTGGGATTGCACGGAAGGCAGTCGAGGAGCGCACGGGTGTCCCTGTTATTACCGCCAAGAACGCTGCACAGCTCAATCAGATCGTGACAGAACTGCTGGAAGGAGCGGCTACGTCACCGGAGAGACAAGACAAAAAGCGCTGATTCACTGACAACAAAAGTAGTGGAAAATCACAAAAGAAAAGAGACATCCTTTCGGATGTCTCTTTTCTTTTGGTGCGGCGATTTTGCTGCGCGAAAACCAAGGCCGCCAGCGGCGGCCCTTGACATGGCACCCACTCCGGGACAAAAAAGGAGACGGCAAAGGCCGTCTCCTTTTTTGTTTGTACGCGATCAACCGCCGAGGAACCCGCCTATTCTGTCGTTGGGATCCGTTTCCGGTCTGTTATTCGGATCTGTGGTATCATCGTGGTCGCCGTCCGGCATATTGAAGTCGTCGTCCGCCTCGTCGCCAAAGAAGCCGTTCCAGCCGCCCAGCATCATAAAGGCGTCCTCCACCACGATCTCGTCGTGGCCCTCGATCAGCTCACGCTGGTAGTTCAGCACGGAGCCGGTAACGGTGGTCACGTTGCCGTCGCTGTCCGCCATGTTGACGGTGTAGGTGGGAGCGGTGTGCATGGTGCAGACGGCGGTGGGGGCGTTATCCGCCGCCACCAGGGCCGTGTAGACGCGGCTGCCGCGAACGTCCAGGGCACAGTTCTCCGACGCCAGCATACCGCTGTCGGCGCAGACGGCCACGCTGGTCAGGCCGGAGCAGGAGAAGAAGTCCTTGTCGGGCAGATCCTCATGAATGGCCTTCATGACCTTCTGGAAGATCACGGCGCAGGGGTTGCCGCTGGCCACGATGCGCTGGTTATGCTCATAGCCCGCCCAGACGGCGCAGCTGTAATAGGGCGTATAGCCCGCGAAGTAACGGTCCTTGTTGCTGTTGGTAGAACCGGTCTTACCGGCGATGTGCATACCGGGGAACTGCGCCTGATAGCCGGTGCCCTGCAGGGATGCCTCCTGCAGGAGGCTGTTCATCAGCGCCGCAGTGGTGTTCTTCATGGCCACGGTGGACTGGGCCTCGTTCTCCAGGATCACGTTGCCGTTGGCATCCTCCACGCGGACGAAGGTGCGGGGCTTGGTGTACACGCCCTCGTTGACGAAGGTCGCGAAGCCCGCGGCCATCTCCTCGGTGGTAACGCCCTTCTCAAAGCCGCCCAGTGCCATGTTGCCCACCTGCTGGGAGTCGGTGTAGGTCAGGTTCTTGAAGCCCAGCTTGTTCACAAGGAAATCGTAAGAATTGGTAACGCCGTAGGCCAGATTGATGCGCACGGCGCAGGTGTTCAGGGACTGTCGGAGCGCAAGGTGCAGGGGCATAAGACCCTGATAGCGCCAGTTGTCGTTTCGCGGCCACACGTCGCCGTTGAGCAGCATGGGATAGTCGTCGATGACCGACGCGCCGTTGATGGTGCCGTCATCCAGTGCCGGGGCGTAGGTGGACACAGGCTTGATGGCAGAACCGCACTGCCGGGCGTTCACAGCCCAGTTCCAGCCGCGGTCCACCACCTTTTCACCGGCACCGCCGATCATAGCCACCACATAGCCGTTGGTGGGATCCACGATGGTCAGGGCGATCTGCAGCTGATCCTCCACCTGCTCACCGGCGGCGTTGGTATAGCTGCTGGTATAGGGGATATTCTCCAGATTATAGCACACATCCTCCGCGATCTTCTGATACTTGGGATTCTGGGTGGTGTAGATCTTGTAGCCCTTGCTGTAGACCATGTTGATGGCCTGGTCGTAGGCGGAGACCTTCTTGCCCTCGCTGTTGACCTTTTCGGTGATGCCCAGCTTCTCCACCAGTGCCTCGGCCACATCGGTGATCATGGCATCGGTGAACCAGGAGTTGCTGCCCTTGATGGTGGGGGTGCTGTCATCCGCCGGGGAGGCGGTATCGTCGCTGGTATCGGTGGTATCCTCCGTGTCCGGCTCGGTGCCGGTACCGTCGCTGCCCACATACTTGCCGGAGATGGTAAAGCCGTTGGCGAACTGGATATCCTCGGCCACGGCGGCGTCATACTCTTCCTGGTCGATCTTGCCCTGAGAGAGCATCTCGCTGAGGATGGTCAGCTGGCGCTCCCGGTTGTTCTCGCGGGTCCAGGAGCTGATGAAGGGATCGTACATGGAGGGGTTGTTGGTGATGCCCATCATGCTGGCACACTCGGCCAATGACAGCTCGGACACGTCCTTGCCAAAATACACCCGCGCCGCCGTCATCACGCCGGAGCAGCGCTGGCCGAAGTAGACCTCGTTCAGGTAGGCTTCAAGGATCTCGTCCTTCTCGTAGCGCTTTTCCAGCTCCAGTGCGCGGTAGATCTCCGTGATCTTGCGCTTGACCGTCACCTGATTGTCGCCGGTGACGTTCTTCACCAACTGCTGGGTGATGGTGGAGCCGCCCTGCACGTTCTTGCCGAACAGGGTGTACAGAATGGCGCGGGTGGTACCCTTCCAGTCCACGCCGTGGTGCTTTTCAAACCGCTTGTCCTCAATGGCCACCGCTGCATCCTGAAGGTACTTGGGAATGTTCTCCAGGTCCACCCAGATGCGGTTTTCGTCCATGTACAGCGTCTGGTACATGACCCACTCCTGGGTGTCGGGGTCCTGGTAATACAGCTCGGTGGAGACCTGGGTCTCGAATTCGTCCAGATAGACCTCCACCTTGCCGCGCATGGCGCTGTTGATGTACGCCATGAAGATACCGGCGAAGATGGACGCCGTAAGCACGAACACCAGCAGCAGCGTGCCGATGATGCGTCCGGCCTTCTTCCAGCCGTTCTTCTGCTTAGGGGTCATGTTCCGCACACGCTCCTGCGCGTCATGCTGCACGCGCCGCGCACCCTCGGCGGCACTGTGCTCTACCCGGCGCGCACCCTCCTTTGCCTCGTTTTCTATGTGCCGGGCGCTCTGCCGGATGCGTCCCCAAAAGCCGGTGGACGACGACCGTCTGCGCTTGTTCTCACTCAAGACAGGGCACCTTCCTTTCTTTATTGATGTTCCTGTGTATTCTTTTCGTTCCGGGGTCAAAATTCACATACCAATCCACTATAAGGAACATTCTACCATACTTGTCAAATGCAAAAAAGAGGATTTTTTGCAGAAATCCGCCCGTTTGGCTGCTCAATTCCCGTTATTTTCCCCCATTCCACCGATTTTCAGTCCGACAGATGGCAGAAACTGCCGAATGCTTCCACTTGCGTTTTCTCCAGCTTTCGGGTATACTATGGATATAAAGACAAAGGAGGACTCTCCCATGAGCGAGGAATTCGGCCCCAACTTCATCACCCTGACCGACGAGGACGGCAACGACATTGAACTAGAATACGTGGACGCGCTGGAGCTGGACGGCCAGACCTACATGGCGTTCTTCCCCGTGGTGGAGGATGATGCCGACGAGGAAGCCGCCGAGGAGTACGGCCTGGTGATCCTGAAGTCCGTTATGGAAAACGGCGAGGAGCTGCTGAGCACCCTGGACAGCGACGAGGAGCTGGATAAAGTCTACGACCTGTTCATGGAGCAGATATTAGCCGACGAGGACGAGTAATCTTTCGACGGGATTTTTCGTCCTGCCGATGGCGAGACGCCGCCGGCTGCGCCGGAAAATGGCTGGATTTTTCGCCAAGACGAGGCGCGGCGGTGCAGCGAAAAAGATACACGCCACTCCTTCGGCAGGATTTTTCGTCCTGCCGATGGCAAAGCGGCGATGGCGTACTTTCTGTACGTCGAGCCGATTTGACGAATACCGGGTTGGAAAAATGAGCAGGATTTTTCGTCCTGCCGATGACGAGACGCCGCCGCTGTACTTTGTGTACAGCAAGGCGGCTCGGCGAAGGCAGGGCGGAAAATTGAGCGATGGGCAGCGGTTCTATTTATCCTGACATTGGTTATACGGGACGTCGGATCGGCAGATGGTTTGCAGGCCTCCCGCCTGCCGTATGCGGGCGGATGCTGGAAGCAGTAAAGTCAGCCGGAGACGACCCACCTGCGAGTTGTGCAGGTTATAACATGGCCGCTGCCTGTCGCTGAGCACAAGACCCCCATTCCGAAACGGAATGGGGGTCTTGTGCTCAGTGAGCGCGGTAAAATGTTCACAAATTCCAGGCGTTTCCCTCTTGCGAAAAGGTGCGGTATACGATATAATGACCGAGTATGTTACCAAACAAGGGCGTATTGCGCCCAAAATCGAGAGGAATGAATTTCAATGAGCGCATCAAGAGAAAAGAAGATCCGGCAGGATCTGGCGGCCCAGGGCGTCACCGACCCCAAGAAGATCCGCGAGGCGGAGGAGAAGGCCAAGGCACGCAAGAACAATATCCTGTACGGCGTGATCGCCGGCGTGTTCGTGATCGTGGCCGCGGTACTGCTGGTGTATAACTCCGGCGTGCTGCAGCGCAGCGCCACCGCCGTGACCATCAACGGTGAGAAATATACCGCCGGGCAGGTGGAGTATTTCTACGCCAACGTGAAGAGCAGTCTGTTGAAGAGCAGCTATGCCAGCTTTTACGGCATCGATACGTCCAAATCCCTGGACCAGCAGGTGGTGAACGACACCATGAAGACCGCGCTGGGTATCGAGGACGAGGGTGATGTCACATGGGAGCAGTATGTCCGCGACACCGCGGTGAAGCAGCTGGCCATGTACGTGCTGACCGCCCAGGAGGCTGAGGCCAACGGCATGGGCGCCGATGAGCACACTCAGGAGGAGCTGGATGCCACTATGGAGGAGCTCAACGCCGCCGCCAAGCAGAACGGCTACTCCACGAAGACGTATCTGAAGCTGATCTACGGCAAGAACATGACCGTGGATACCTTCAAGGAGATGGTGCAGCTGGTGGACGTGGCCACCCATTACCAGAGCCACTACGCCGAGGAGCTGACCTACACCGTCAGCGACCTGGAGACCTACTATCAGGGCAACAAGAGCAGCTTTGACGTGGCCAGCTATGAGTCCCTGTACTTCAAGGGTACCGCCGACAGCACCAAGGACGATGACGGCAACACCGTGGAGCCCACTGATGAGGAGAACGCCGCCGCCAAGGCCAAGGCCGAGAGCGATGCCGCCGCTGTGCTGGCGCGCGTGCAGGGCGGCGAGGCGCTGGAGGATGTGGCCAAGGATTATGAGTCCGCCAGCTACACCAGCACCGATGCCGGCAGCAACAACGGCAGCGACGTGGCCAACTGGGTATTTGACAGTGCGCGCAAGGCCGGCGACAGCGCCGTTGTGGCCAGCGATCCCAACTGCTATGTGGTCGTGTTCCGCAGCGTGGGTCGTCAGGAATACGCCACCAAGGACGTGCGCCACATCCTGTTCAAGGTAGACGAGAGCGCACTGGACAGCGAGGCCGAGACCTATGAGGCCGACCTGCAGGCGGCTAAGGACGCGGCCAAGACCGCAGCCGAGGACGCGCTGGCCCAGTGGAAGGCCGGCGAGGCCACCGAGGACAGCTTCGCGGCCCTGGCCAACGAGTACTCCGAGGATCCCGGCTCCAACACCACGGGCGGCCTCTACACCCAGGTCACCAAGGGCTCCATGGTCACCGCCTTCGACGAGTGGATCTTCGATGACAGCCGCAAGTCCGGCGACGCCGACATCGTCTACGCCGAGCGCACCAGCTCCGGCAGCGACTACAAGGGCTATCACATCATCTACTTCGTGGGCGACGACCTCCCCGCCTGGCAGGTCACCGTCACCAACGCTCTGAAGAACGCCGACTACAACGACTGGTACTCTCAGCAGACCGGCGACGAGGAGATCACCCTGGTGGACAAGGGTGTCGCCAAGGTCGGTTAAGATCACTCACTCCGAAGGGACCGGCGCCGCCGGTCCCTTCCGCTTTTCCCGTCCACCGGCGGGACAGGAGGACGAACGCATGAATGAACTCTTCCTTCGCAATGAAATGCTCTGGGGCCGGGAGGCCCAGGAGCGCCTGGCCCGGGCCCACGTGATCCTCTTCGGTCTCGGCGGCGTGGGCAGCTACACCGCCGAGTGTCTGGCCCGCAGCGGCATCGGCGAGCTCACCATCGTGGATAACGACGTGGTCTCCCCCAGCAACCGCAACCGCCAGCTGGAGGCCCTGGCCTCCACCGTGGGGCAGGAGAAGACCGCCGCCGTGGCCGCCCGGCTCCGGGACATCCATCCCGGCCTGCGGCTCCACCCCATCTGCGCCACCTATGACGCAGCCCACCGGGACCGCTTCTTCCCGGAGGGCTGCCGCTATGACTACATCGCGGACGCCATCGATCTCGTCTCCTGCAAGCTGGACCTGGCGGAGACCGCCCGGCAGCTGGGCATCCCCCTCATCATGACCCTGGGCACCGGCAACAAGCTGGACCCCAGCCTTTTGCGCCTCGCGGATATCTCTGAG
>OLGE01004184.1_pt1 | contig 10662 bp, 7 predicted proteins | sample 1605151 | NCBI WGS metagenome assembly OLGE01 (sample SAMEA3888912, study PRJEB22519) | human gut metagenome | biome: human gut; feature: human-associated habitat; material: faeces | place: Denmark | collected 2010
AGCAAAAATATTGATAAAAAAATACAGAGAGCAAAAAGGAGAATAAATGAAATTTTCTACCATTTTATTCATCGTAATAATAATGGCATTAACCATTATTTGTGTACGTTTTTTAGAATCATATTTAAATAAAAAAAGAAGAACAACTACCGTATCATTAACACCAATTATTTTTCTTGTTCTTTCAATCGTATTAATTATAGTGTATCTTAATTTTGAACCAGAAAGTTTTGAACGCGTTGAGAAGCAGGGGTTATTGACACTCTCATATAGTTTCGTTTCCAAAAATCAGATGTCTATAAAGGATAAGATACACAATTGTATCATTATCTTTATGCTTACAAATATTCCTACTGTTATATCAATTTATAATCGGATAAAAAGAAATAGAACGATTACGCAAAAAGAAAATAAATGAAATGAAATTGCGGGAATTATAATGTTCATCTCTATATATTATATATAGTTGTGATGCCGTTGGATATTATAGTGGAAAGCACTGGACAAATGCAAGTGCTTCTAATGCAAGCGTAGATTCTGATTTTGTTATATATACATATAAACTTTCTGGACAAAGTAACAAAACCACATGTACTTCCTCCTGTATTACCTTAAAATGTTCTGGAAATCTTGATACTTATGTTGGAGTTGGAAATGTAGGAATTGTAAAGATTACATCGCAAACTTATTCGAGTAAAACCAATTTCTATGCTTCAAGTTATTTATAATAATGAAAAAAAGATATATAGTGATACTCGTTTTGCTTATACTGATCTTACTCTATAATAGATATGGATCTGGTGTCTAAAATCATTTAAGTGCACAGGTAGACAGTATTTCAATTGAGACAGTATGAAAAACTTATCCAGCGCGAACGATTAGAAATTGTTCGCAGATAATAAAACAATTTAATGGTATCCAGCAAAGATCTTTAAATCATTGACAAAAAAATTACGCAATGGTATTATGAAAATACAAAAAGCAATACCGTGTAGGCGGTTTGCCAAAGTTAGTTTTAAAAAATAACCGGTCTTTGGTAGGGGCGGTTATTTTTTATGGTTAAAAAAGATCATTACGATCAGATTGATAATAGCAACAATCAGTATGCAAAACTGAAAAAGTTCAGAATATGTAACCATGCTATCGCCCTCCTTTCAACCAGAGGGCACCATAGCCCTCGTAATAAGGGCAAACCGCCTACCGCACTATGCTTTGATACTGCTTTCTGTATGTATTTATTTTACCATTTTTCGATCAAAAAGCAATCAAATGTTCGATATATTTTCGCGCAAAAAAATAGCATCCTCTACCGTCCAAAGTTTAGGATACTATTTCTTTAACATGTTTAACCTTATCACGGTATGGGGCCATGCAGATATTCCATACAAAATAATTAGTGCCTGCTGAGTAAGCAGACACTAATTATAAACTTTATTATCTATTTGTTTTTTTCTTTTTCATTACAACAATAACAACTCCTGCCGCAACAACTACCGCTGCTGCAATCAGAACAATAACAATCGTCATGGCCGCACCATCCTGTTTTACAAGTACAAGTGCACTGATACCATCCATTGTATACTCGCCACCCTTGATTGTCTCGATTGTCTCAACGCCAGCTTTCTGTCCGTTTATGCAGACTTTCCATTTTCCTTCCGGAATTGTAACTTTTGCGTTGTCAGTGTTTGCATTAAAAAGAAGATACATCTCTTTTGCACTTTCATCTTTCTGACCGCCCTTTATATTAATTCCTACAATATTATCCCCAAGTCCTTCTATGGATTTTACATATTTTTTCACATCCTCTGATGTAGATAATCGAAGTGCCGGATGTGCCTTTCTGAACTTAATAAGTCCCTTATAGTATTCAAATACATCTGCCCAGTAGCATACGGAATCCACAATATATTTCCGTACCATGTTTCTCTCGGATGCTGTATCATTTCCACATCCTGAGCCGTTTGAATACGAACCGTCTTCATTGATACGGGAAAAATATCCCGGAACAAATTTATTGATACAGAAATCATCTGCACTCATAACATGATTGTATACCACATTACCATAACACGGTTATTTACTGTATTGAAATCCGGAGCATCCCTGCCTATAACCATAAATATAAAAACGAGCAGCAAAACCGGATTTACACCAGTCTGCTACTCGTTTGATGATTATAATATTTTCTTTTCTTGTGCCATTGCAACCAGTTATCGGACAAATGGCAGGAACGTAATGCTATACTTTATTTTCCAAACCGGCTGATTTCTTTCGCATATGATATTTCCGTTTTTCCTCATACATTTTCTCATCCATATGCATTAAAAAAGTTTCTGCATCATCTTCTGTCCCAAATTCCGTGTATCCCATGGAAACACTTAAATGAAACGGTTCTATCCCGGATTCATTAAACCGGGACAGATTACGGTTAATCTCCTCCATTGTCGCTAAGACACGCTCCGTATCAACACCTGACAGCAGCACAATAAACTCATCTCCCGCATACCGGATTGCCATACCATCATCCGGTATGGATCTGATGAGTATATTTCCCAACGTACAAATAGCCTTATCGCCCGTACTATGACCTAAATTGTCATTAATACACTTGAAATCGTTTACATCCATCATGATTCCATATAAGGATTTATGGCTTGCAATTTTCTTTTCCGCAAGCACCGCATTAAAATATCTCCGGTTATATAATCCGGAAAGCTCATCCATATACAAACTCTCTGCGTATGACTGCATCTGCACAAATATCAATGCGACCGCAACCAGCACCCATGATGATGTAATTCCATAAAAAAGGAACTAGAGAACTACACCTGCAAAACAAGGACCAACGAAATAGATCACCGGGAAAAAATTCAGGTTAACCCCTTGTTTTTTGGAATGATACACCAGATAGATACTGTAAGCAAAATATATGACAAGCGAAATATATCCCACCAGCACACCGGCAGTTCTCTGATATACATTCTCCCCGGATATTTTAAACATAATCCCTGTTCCAAACAGATTACATAAAACCATAATTACTTCTACCAGCCAGGGAAATATCTCCACTCCTGCTTTTTGAACCATTCTTTTATAATTTCGATAGATACGCAATTCCACGTACATACACCAAAGCATACCCATACTGACTGTCCCTATAAAGCATATGCTGTTAGAGATATAATTAATCTGCCGGCTGCCAGTAAACTGTTTTCCATCTACGAGAAAAGCAATGGTTTCAGACAATGCCCCCACTAAATTTACGATTGCTATTCCATCATATATTTTATCTCCCACATGAAGGCTCTCTCTGTTCTTTCGTCTACAAAACAAAAGGAACCACATCATTAACACGGTCAAGCCGTTTGCCATTAATATTTCTTCTAAAACGATGATTGTTATCCCCTCCATCATTCACGGTATGAACTCATTTTTACTAAAATGAGCTCTATCATTATACCAAATTAAAACCGGTTTTTGTCTTTTTCGACATGAATTACAGTTTTTTTAACGTGAACGATGATTTTTTATGTTTCATCATTTTTCACAGCCTACTGCAACTGTGAAAAACCCACGGCTTACAAAGTTAACGGTCTTTGTATCGGAATCATAATAAGATCCCGGTATCTTAACTGCTGCACCGTATTTATCAATTTTATATGCAAAAATCTTTTTGTCTTTTTCCTTTTTCGAAGCATTATAGGAAACAGCGACCCTGATCCGTCCCTTTTTCAGGACAGACGACTGCTTTTTCTTGATTCCTGTGACGGAAAAATCATAAACCGGACGTTTTCCAATAATTTTCCCTGCCCTGGCAGAAAGATTTTTCTTGTCAGCCTGTTTCATTTTGATAACCACAGCTGTATTCATTTCTTTCTTTAATTCTTTTAATGCCTTCGAATCAAAGGTAAGATTTACATTGCCACCATTGACCTTCCATTCTTTTACATTCTTTTTGACAAGTAAATTTACCGCCTGCTTATCCATTTCAAGATGCAGATTCTTCCAGTTTTTAGCTTTTCCTGTATCAAAAGTTATTTCAACAGACAGGTCTTTTATCCTGCCACCCTGTTCTTTTTCTGCCTTTGTAATTTCTTTTTTCAAAACTGCTGCAATATTCTTCACTTTGACCGTATTATTTTTAACTGCAGTTTTTGCTTTGACATTAATATCCTTAACAGAAACGGACGTATCTGCTGCGGGTGGCGGTGTCACATTCCCCGGTTCTTCTTTTGCATGATCCGGTGCCGGTAATGTGCCGGAATCCGGTGAAACATTGCCAGATGATCCGTCCGTGCTTCCACCGGCATTTTCTCCGGAACCTCCACCGGAGCTGCCTCCGGAACTTCCACCAGAACTTCCGCCAGAACCTCCACTTGAACCGCCTCCGGATATTCCGCCGGAACCTCCATTTGAACTGCCTCCGGAACTTCCACCAGAACCGCCCCCGGTCTGGGAATGATCCGCCGTTACACGGACCTGACAATCTGCCTTACTTCCTGTATAGTTGCCATTCCCATTATAACATGCGGTGAACGTATATGTTTTCGTTTCATTCGGAAGCGTTGCCATCCAGTGATCCGTTCCCTTTTCTTCTAATGTGATCCCGGAAACATCACAGGTTACTTTTATCCCGGCATCTTCCGGAATCCCCTGTCTGCAAAGCTGTAATTCTACTGTCCCCGCACCTTTGACCGTATCGTTTTTTGCAGTCAGCTGCATGCTGGTGGAAGCCTTTTCGATTTCCAAAACAGCCTCCCCGTATGTTGGAATAAAAGATGCCTTTTCCGCTTTAAAATAAATCTTATACTGGCCTGCTTCTGTGTAAAATGGCATCTCCGTTTGTGTATACGATCCGTTTTCTGTCAAACTGTAACTGATTTGTACACCATCTTCCTGTTTGATATCAAATGTATGGGGTTTTCCATCATAAGTTACGCGGACAGGTACGGTTTGTATTTCCGGCATCTCACTGTTTTTCCGGTAATAATAAGTGATCTCCTGGCGATCCTCTGTGATGTTTATTTCTCCCTGATTTGCACTGTTTCCTGCACATGTATATCCATATAAATCCGGACTTCTTAACGTATACGCAGAATTCTTTGGTACATAGACTGTCGCGGGTACCGTATCAGGCACTGTTGTTTCGGTTCCGTCTTCGTTTTGCAGCATATAACGAATCGTTACGGTACTCCACGCCTGTCCTGCCGTCTGATTGTCAGCCAGAATTTTCCCAGTGTCCTCATCTATGATCTTTCCTTCCAGTCTGTCCCCGGAAACCAGACCAGTTACCGCAGGAAGTGTGACAGAAAGGGACTCTCTGGCAGCATCCGGATCATACCAGTTACTGAGTGGCGGAACGGTATATGTTTCTTCTTTTTCATATTTGACTGTATGGTCTGCTCCAATAATGCGGAAAGTAATCTTCAAATGCTGTTCCGCATCCACCATATTTTGTACGACTGTACGGAATTCCAGATCCTTTCCATTTGCTTTTGTGATATTTGTCTCATCGATCCGGTATTGGTCACTATCCCTGTCAAGTGTTCCTGTCCTGCTATGCGGAATTGTAATTTCAGGATCGCACACATAAACAGATGCCTGCCTGCTGACATAATCACGGTTATTTAATCTCCGCGCCAGTTCCATTTTACACACTTCACAGAAAGGATTCCCAAGATCCCGCATCATGCAGACGCGGCTCGGCGCAAATACCGTTTCTGTTCCTGCTGCCGTTATTCCGATTCCACGGAACCCAAGCATCTTATGCCATTTAATCTTATCCGGATCCGATGTGTCGGAAATATTTTCTCCCTGCATCTTTTTATCATATTCATCGCCTAATCTTCCGATGCTGTGGGAAATTTCATGGGTCATGACATCCCCCTGCTCATTCTCATCCGAATTTGCCGAAAAAGAAAAGAGTGCATTGGAAGAAGAACCAATATTCGCAGTCGTATTACAAATGATATGGATGGTTCCAACGGCTGCACCGGTATCCAGATATCTGCTCTCCAGCTCTGCCCTCAGTGCCCTGGCTTTATCTTCCCCGTCCTTTGCAAAATAGCAGGATTTTCCGAATGCCTGCACATGAAAATATGTGTCCGGGTTCGACTCCCCATACATCACGCCCACACCAGTTTCACTGGATACCGTCTGTACTGCATAAATATTGATCCTGTCGGAATACTCTTTATAAGGGGACCACTTTAGCAGCCCCTGTGCTTTTGCCGTTGCGTCCTTTAAAAATTGTTCCTGTTGTTCCCGGGTATAGCCCTCACCCATGATAACAATCACGAAATTTTCCTTATCATCACCTGTCTTGTGAATGGCATAAACGGAAGCTGCCGTTGTCTGGTCTGCCGCCGTCTGGTCTGCCATCACAGGATATGGAAACACCAGGGAAAGCAATAATATCAGGCTAAGTACGATTGCCCCAAACCGTTTTCCATCCTTCTTTTTTACATTCGTCATATCATCCTCCGTACTTTACATTACCAGAAATACTGGTGCTTTCCCTCTTCTTCCCACAGACAAACTCCCGGGAAACCATCTGCCGTAAGGCTTCTTAAAGCACGATTACCGCAGCATCAAACCCCTCTACATTTCCATCAAAGGTGTTTTCGGTAAGCAGATTGTACTTCTGCGTGTACTCATTAAATTTTTTTGCACTGCTGCTGCAGTTAAAAATCATGGCAATGGTCTCTTCGCCATTTTTTCTGATCAGGACAATTGTCCCTTCCTCATCTTCTGTGACGCTCCCAGCCAGTTCGCCTTCTACAATACATGCATGGCTTTTCCGGACCTGAATCAGCCGCTTGTACCATTCATACATCTCTTTATCCTGGTATTCTTCATCCCAGTACATGCCCCGTCTGCAGTCCGGATCGTTTGCTCCCGGCATCGCATACTCATCTCCATAATAAATCATCGGCATTCCCGGCAGTAACAACTGAAAAGCGGCTGCCAGATGCTGCTTTTTCTTATTGTCGTTACACAGATGTAAAAATCTTGCGGTATCATGGCTGTCAATCAGATTCCACATAAGGGGATAGCAGTTTTTGTGTAAGCGTCCCTTCAAATATCCAAGATTTTGTACGAACTGGCTGACCGTAATCTTTTCGTCTGCAAGCAGATCGATCAGGTTCAGGTAAAATGGATAATTCATGACTGTATCCCATTCATCCCCCTCAAGGAAATCTCCTGCATAATGCCAGATTTCCCCAATGATCAGCATATCTTTCTTCACAGCCTTTACTGCCTTTCTGAAATTCTTCCAGAAGAAATGGCTGATTTCGTCTCCTACATCCAGTCTCCATCCGTCAATATCGCATTCCTTAATCCAGTAGCATGCAACATCCGTAATGTATTTTTCAACTTCAGGATTTTTCAGGTTTAACTTTGGCATTCCGCCATAATAACCAAAACATTTGAAGTTTGGGATCTCTCCCCATTCGCTTTTAAGCGGGAATCCATCAATAAAATACCAGTCCCGGTATTTGGATTTTTCACCATTTTCCAGAATATCCGCAAACGCAAAAAATTCTCTTCCCGTATGATTGTATACCGCATCCAGGACTACCTTCATACCACGCTCATGCGCTTTTTGTACCAGCTCTTTGAGATCCTCTGTTGTTCCAAAGGACGGGTCTATCTGGTAGTAATCCGTGGTATCATACTTATGGCACGAATTTGATTGAAAGATAGGTGTCATATACAGCACATCGATTCCCAGATTCTGAATATCATCCATATGTTCGATGATTCCCCTGAGATTTCCATGCAGATCATCCATAGGCGTAATCGGTGCTTTATACCACAGTTCTTTGTCTACCGGCTCCGTTGCTGCAAAACGGGATGGGAAAATCTGATACACGACCTTGTTTGCTGCCCACTCCGGCACCTCAAACATCTCTTCCTCCCGAAGGTTCTGCGGACAGTCAAACATTCTGTCCCTGTTTGTAATGCATTCCTTATCAAACTCATAATTTCCATAATATACCTTTTCTCCCTGCGTGTCCGTAAATTCGAAAAAGTAACGCAGACAGATCAAATGCATCTTTATCTGTGCTTCATAATAATCATGAAACTGTGAGACAGCAACCTTCTTCATCGGAACTGTCTTTCTGGTATCCTTACGCTCCATAGGTATATACTTGTCCTCATAGTGAAGGATTACCTCCTTCATATCATCCTTTTTTACCTGCACGCGTATCACAAATAAATCCTTATCAACTGCATAGCTAAACCTTTTATCCATATCATGAAAAATTGCTGAATATTCCATAAAATTTCCCCTTTACACTTGTTGTTTTCCTGTATTTTAACTTACTTTTTTCAACAATTCTAGCACTATATCCACGATATTTTTAACTTTTTCTACTTTTATGCTTTTTTGCGATGATATTACTGTTCATATAATTTAAAATGTGCATTATCAGTTTAAAACCAATAACGCACATTTCCTCATTGCATCCTTTTCCCGCATTTATATATGTCACAAGTCAAATTATAGTTCCTACCTGCGACAACTTTATATGTAAATTCAACATCAATAATTTTTTGCACCGTTTTTAATTTCTATTTTCTGCAACTTTAAATTTCTGGATCATTTCACGCAGATTTTCCGCTTCACTGCTCATCTCCTGACTGGCTGCTGCACATTCTTCAGATGTTGCCGAATTCGTCTGTACGACATCATTGATCTGTTCAATTCCATCATTAATCTGTTGGATTTCTGTTGTCTGTGTCTCTAACGTTTCTGCAATATTTGTGACTTCTTTTGTAATGATCTGGGAATTCTCAGCGACCTCCTGCAATTGTGATGCCGTCTGCCCTGCAATCACCATACCTTTTTCCACGGCTTTCACAGAGGTTTCAATCAATGTTGCGGATTCCTTTGCTGCCTGGGCACTCTGGTCTGCCAGCACATTGACCTGATTCGCTACCACTGCAAATCCCTTTCCTGCCTCCCCTGCTCTTGCAGCCTCAATGGAAGCATTCAATGCAAGCAGATTCGTCTGGGACGCAATTTCATTGATTGTTGCAATGATCTTGTCAATCTCTTTTGATGCCCCGTTGATCTCATTCATGGAATCAACCATATCCCTCATTTTACCATTGCTTTCCAGAATGGCATTTCCAAGTTCGTCTACTCTTCCACTGATTTCTTTTGCGGATTGTGAATTTTTTCCTACCTGTTCAGAAACACCTGCGACTGTTGCGGTCAGTTCTTCTACAACTGCTGCCTGATTTGTTGCTCCATCCGCAAGGTCATTGGAACTTGATGCTACCTGATCTGCGGCACCCGAAACTTCATCTGAAACATGTTGGATTCCCTTTATTGTCTCTGCCATGCTTTCTTCAAACAACATAAAGGAGTTTAGAATTCCAACGAAATCCCCTTTCCACTCTACTTCCGGCTGCACATCAAAATTTCCTTCTGCAAACATCTTCATTGAACGTCCAATATCATCTACATAGCTTCCCAGAATGCGGATGGATTTGCGCATATTGTGTGCCAGTATTCCAATCTCATCATCTGAATGGTAGTCCAGCGTGCTGTGCAGGTTTCCATCTGTTAATTCCTGTGCAACGGCTTCCACTTCACGTAATGGTACTAAAATTGACTCAAGTACTTTTTTGCCTGTTTTTATTGCCAGTTTCCATGCCAAAACCAGACAAATAATAATACACACAATTCCTGCCACTGCAGAAATAACCGTAATTCTGACTGCCTGGCTGCTTACCTCATCGGTCATTTCATCTAATCTTGTTGCAATTTTTACGGCTTTATTTAATGCCGGGGTACAATCATTCAGAATTGAATCAACTGCCTTATCCTTGTCACCGCTTTTGATTTCTTTCATGATGGAATAACCAATGTTTCCCCAGTCTGTAAGGGCAGATGCGTATTCTTCACAATCCGCATCCGGAATAACTCCGGAGTTCTTTAAATTTTTCAGTTGGGTATTAACTTCTGCAAGCAGTCTTTCTACCGTCTGCTCATAACCGTCATAAGAGGATGTATCATTATTTAATGCCATTTCCCTGATATTTCTCGCTGATGAGTTAACATTTATCCTGCAGATTTTCACCGCCCGGTCTGCAACAGTAACATTTTGTACATAATGCATCGTATTGGCAAATAGCATACCTATAACCACAATAGAAAACAGACCTGAGACTAACATCATAATAATGACTTTTCTGTAGCCATAGTTTATCCTTTCCTTCAGATGCAAATTTTCCAAGTTCTTTTTCATCATATTTTTCTTTGACGGCATAGTTTGCTATTTCCTTTCTCTTTTGTTCGATTCTGATATATCAAATTTTTTTCTCAAAGTCAATAAATTTCGGGAACAATTTTATTATTCTATTTTTCACACAAAATGTTGTACCCATCCATCCCGAAAAATACAGCACTTTTACCAATTTTTTCTACAGTTACCTCTCCGATCGAACGTGATGTAATCTGGAATGTCGTGCCGGTGGTTCCCTCGTAAGAGTCATACTAGTACATAACTGAAAATACTATTGTCTGAAACACCCTCTGTTTTCATATATGGCATCAGGTTCTTCCAAAACATTCTCTAATTGTCTTTGAAATATCTGAATCAATAAAACCTTTCTGTGACATGTCATCAAGGATATCACATGTTT
>OLGE01004194.1_pt1 | contig 10646 bp, 7 predicted proteins | sample 1605151 | NCBI WGS metagenome assembly OLGE01 (sample SAMEA3888912, study PRJEB22519) | human gut metagenome | biome: human gut; feature: human-associated habitat; material: faeces | place: Denmark | collected 2010
CGCAGAAGCTGGGGTATGACGTCGTGTGCGCCGCCACCACCAAGGATGCCAATTTCAGCTATGTCCCAACCGTCACGCGGGATATGATCCGTCCCGATGCCGCATACGTACACATGTGCTTCAATAATACCATCTACGGCACCAAATACGGCTACATTCCCGATACGGGAAGCATTCCGCTGGTTGCGGATATGTCTTCCTGTATTCTGTCCGAGCCGGTTGATGTGTCCCGCTTCGGCGTCATTTACGCCGGTGCGCAGAAGAACATGGCGCCCGCCGGCGTAACGGTCGTCATCGTCCGGGAGGATCTGCTGGACTATGCCGAGCCGGCTATGCCCACTATGCTGGAATGGAAAACCATGGCGGATAACGACTCCATGTACAACACGCCGCCCTGCTATACCATCTATATGCTGGGGCTTGTTGCGGACTGGCTGCTGTCCATCGGCGGGCTGGATGAAATGAAAGCACGCAATGAAAAAAAGGCGGCATTGCTCTACGGCTACCTGGACGGTCAGGACTACTACATTGCCCCGGTGCGGAAGGATTCCCGCTCCATGATGAACGTGACATTTGTCACGGGCAACGCGGATCTGGACAAGAAATTCGCCGCTGAGGCTTCTGCCGCCGGGCTGAAGAACCTCAAGGGTCATCGCTCGGTCGGCGGGATGCGTGCCTCCATTTACAATGCCATGCCCTACGAGGGCGTGGAGGCGCTGGTCGCATTCATGAAGAAATTCGCTGCCGATAATCCCAAGGCGTGAGCGCACGAAGAAAGGGAACTGTCATGAAAAACATACTGCTTCTGAATAAGATTGCCAAGGTCGGAACCGACCGGCTCGACCCGGCGCTGTACGCAATCGGGACGGATTTTGATGCGCCGCACGGCATTATGGTGCGTTCGGCAAATATGCTGGAGATGGACTTCAACCCGGAGCTGCTCGCCATCGCGCGGGCGGGCGCCGGCGTCAACAACATTCCGCTGGACGCCTGCACAAAGGCAGGCGTTGTGGTGTTCAATACGCCCGGTGCCAATGCCAACGGCGTCAAGGAACTGGCGCTGTGCGCCCTGTTGCTTGCCTCCCGTGATATTGTGGACGGCATCGAGTGGGTCCGAACGCTGGCAGGCGACGAAAACGCCGCAAAAACGGTGGAGAAAGGCAAGTCCCGCTTTGCCGGAAACGAAATTAAGGGCAAGGTGCTGGGCGTTATCGGACTGGGTGCCATCGGCGGTATGGTTGCCAATGCAGCCGTGCGGCTGGGGATGGAGGTTATCGGCTGTGACCCGTACCTGAGTGTAGAGGGTGCATGGAATCTTGACCATCACATCTGCCGCGCCGCATCCTACGATGAGATCTACGCTTCCGCGGACTATATCACGCTCCACGTTCCCGCGACCGCCGATACCAAGGGCATGATCAATGCCGATGCCATTGCCGGGATGCGGGACGGCGTGAAGATTATCAATCTGTCCCGTGACTCACTGGTGGATTCTGACGCCATGAAGGAAGCGCTTGCGTCCGGCAAGGTGCATCGGTACGTGACCGATTTCGCTACACCGGACATGATAGGCGTCCCCGGCGCCATCCTGATTCCGCACCTGGGTGCCTCGACCGAAGAGTCGGAGGACAACTGTGCAGTCATGGCGGCAATGGAACTGGATGACTACCTGACCGACGGAAACATCAAGAACAGTGTCAACTTTCCTGCCGTATCCATGCCCCGTTCCGGCAGTGCCCGCATATGCGTCCTGCACGAGAATGTACCGGGCATGCTGAATCTGCTGACCGGCGTGCTCTCCGCCGCCGGGCTGAACATTGAGAACATGACCAACAAGTCGCGCGGGAACGCCGCCTACACCATGTTTGATATCACCGGCGCGGTTCCCGCAAATGTTGCGGACGACCTTGCCGCTCTGACCGGTGTTGTGCGGGTGCGGGTGATCTGATCGTAACCGCCCATATCTCAGCTCTCAGCCGTGTATTATAGCAATTTCCAAAATGATAGTCACCCTTGACAATTACAGAAAAAGCAGTACAATATAGCACAGGGAGACGCACAAAACACACACGGATAAGGCGGTTGCGCAAATGGGAGTGCCTGGTGCCGGACTTTTGCCTATAATTGTAACACTACACATTCCGGTGGCAATCGACTTTGAAATTGTTTGACATGTTATTGTCCGATATGCCATAATATTCTCATAAAATGAACTGAATTTGCATATGTGAACATTCTGGAGGTAACCATGATCGAACCTACTGCGTCAAAGATTGCCTGCGACTTTATAAACTACCCGACAGACGAGCGATTCACAGACGAACACATCCGAAAATTCCAGGGTTGCCCGACGATCGCGATAACGAAGGGTGGTCGAATCTTCCTAGCTTGGTACTCCGGCGGCACAAGAGAGCCGCACATTGAGAATTTCAACCTTCTGATCAAGAGCGACGACCTTGGAAACACCTGGTCGGAGCCGATCGCGGTCATTCCATCGAACCGTGAGCGCTTCGTCCACGCGCTGGATATTCAGCTGTTTACCGCGCCCGACGGCAGACTCTTCGTCTTTTGGATGCAGAATGACACAAAGCCGGATCTCAGGAACCCAGACGGCTCCAAGATAAATCCCGGATATGACGTCGATGGAATCATCTTCGATGATTACGTCCACGCGATGTGGGTCTCGGTCTGCGAACACCCGGATGCTGACGAGCTCGTTTTCTCAAAGCCGAGGTATGCCGGCAAGGGCTTTCTGCGCTGCAAGCCGCTTGTTATGAGCACAGGCGATTGGCTCTGCTTCAACTACGATCAGATGTCCGATCGCTACGGCTACAGCGTTTCATCGGATGACGGTGCTACCTTCGTCCGCCACTATGGCGCAAGAAAAATACCATCGCCCTTCGATGAGGCAATGGCTTATGAGAAGAAAAACGGTGATATTCGTATGTTCGCACGCACGATGAACACAGGCGACTTAGCCGAGTCTGTCTCTCACGACCACGGACTCACATGGGACGACGCAAAAAACAGCAGAATAACCTCGCCGAGTTCACGCTTCTTTGTCGCGAGGACTCCGTCAGGGCGCGTGCTTATGGTCAGAAACGACCACCCGACCGCGCGAACAAACATGACTCTCTGTCTCTCTGACGACGACGGCGAGACATGGAAAACCCGCTGCATTGATTCACGCTGCGATCTTTCCTACCCCGATGCCGACTTCTTAGGAAACGAGATCTTTCTCACCTACGACCGCGAGCGTACCGGCGCGAAGGAGATACTCTTTGCCAAATTCACCGAGGACGATATCCTTGACGACCGGCGCGAGATTAGAATAAGCATCGTCAGCAAGCCTTGAACGCGTGAAGCACTTCAGGGATAATCGGTAGCCCGGCACTCAGCGTGTGGCATTTTTCTCACCTTTCTACCACATATTGTGCCATTTTTTCTACGATTGCCAAGGATGACTGCTATTATGGAAACTGCTATAGAAGTATTGCAGTAAACATCCCCCATACCATCCGGTCAAGGACGGTATGGGGGATGTTTTATCGGCTGCGCACGACCGACACACGCCGGATGCCGTAATGCGCAAACAGGCGGATATGGGCGCGGGTGATTATTTCTCCGGAAACGGCGATGGGGATAGCAGGCGGACAGCTGACGGTCGGAGCCGCACAGATGCGCCCCTCGGCATCCTCAACGGATACCGTTTCGGCGGGCGCGAAAATCGCTTCACGCACCCGCATGGCTGTCTGTGCGGCAGGCAGGCGGCAGGAAAACGCGCCGTCAGCCGTCTGTGCGCCGGAACGCGGCAAGGGGCAGTCTCCAAGCGCGCAGATCAGTCGGTCAAGCTCCTGCCCGGTGGTATCGACAGACGGCATCATGACAAGGTATTCCCGGTCCGCATATTCGCAGACAATGCCCTCGCGCCGCAGATTCTCGTTCAGCCTGGTGCCCGGCAGTCCGGACGGAGCACGCAGGGTCAGTTTCATGGGTTCCGTATCCTCCACATCCCAGCCGTTGGTGCGCAATGCTGCCCGTACTGCGGCAACCTGTCCTACCCGTTCCGCAAGCGCATTGCGGAACCCGTCCGCCAGGTATCGGTTGCACAGATCCAGCGATGCCAGCAACAGGTAGGAGGGGCTGGTCGAACCGAACAAAGCCAGCGCATCCCGCGCACCGGCCGCGAACAGCGGCGGTGCCGTGCGGGAGACGTGCAGGTAAGCGGTTCCGGTCAGTGCAGGGAGCGTTTTATGCGCGGAATCACAGCATAAATCCGCCCCCAACGAGATGGGGTGCCTGTCCTCCGGGAGGAATCGCAGGTAAGCGCCGTGGGCGTTGTCCACAAGGAGAGGGACGCCTGCGGCATGGCAGACCTCGGCGATCTCGCGGACGGGGAGGAGATTGCCCAGATAGTCCGGCGACGTGACGTACACGGCAGCCGGCGGCTCCGGCGCTTCACGTAAAGCGTGCGCTACATCTGTTGCCGTGATGCGGCAGGCGCACAACGAATCCGTTTCCGCCGATACCAGCCAGCGAACATCCAGGTCGGTCAGCGCCAGCGCATAGAGAAAAGTCTTGTGCGCGTTGCGGGTGGCAAGGATATACGGATTCCGCGCGTGTGCGTCGCGGGCGTTCAGCGCCGCCAGGTACACCATAGCCCGGATGCACTGACTGGAGCCCTCCGTGGAGTACAGCGTAGCGCCGGTGCCGAACAGCCCTGCGGCATTCCGCTCGCTTTCCCCTATGATGCCGTCCGCCACATACAGTTCGTCCGCGCCGGGGATCTCGGTGATGTCCAGAGCCTCACAGCCAAGCAGTTCGCGCCCCTTGTGCCCCGGCATATGCAGACGGACGGGATTGCGCGCGGCGTAGTTCCGGACGAAATCAGCGATCGGCGTGTTCATAGTTCAGGCGTTATCCGTTGTCTCGGATGCAGCGCTTTCCCGATCCTGCTCCTCGGCAACCTTCATCATGATGGCGCACTCAATACGCTTGCGGAACAGTTCGCACCCCGGCTTATATACGCCGCGGATGGAGCCGGATGCATGGTAGGCATTGGCGGCACAGCCACCGGAGCAGTACAGTTTTGCCCAACAGTCGGCGCACTCAGGGCGCGCGTAGGCATTGCAGGCGCGGAATTCCTCGCGCAGTTCCCGGTTGGTCACGCCGTCCCATATATTCCCGAGCCTGTATGCCTCCTCGCCGACGAACTGGTGGCAGGGATACAGATCTCCCCACGGCGTGACCGCCATGTATTCGGTTCCGGAACCGCATCCGGAAATGCGCTTGTAAATGCAGGGACCGGCGGTCAGGTCGATCATGTAGTGGTAGAAGGTAATCGGCTTGCCTGCGCGTTCGCGGCGAAGCATCTCCGTCGCAAGAAGCTCGTACTGCTGCTTGACTATCTCGATATCTGCCGGCGTCAGTGCCATGGGATCGTCCGGTGCAGCCACGACCGGCTCCATGCTCAGTTCCGTGAAACCGAGGTCAGCCATGTGCAGAACATCCTTTGTGAAATCGGGGTTGCGGTGCGTGAAGGTGCCGCGCATATAGTAGCCCTTGCCGCCCCGCGCGGCGACCAGCTTCTGAAATTTCGGCACAATGCGGTCATAGCTGCCGTGCCCGGCATAGTCCACGCGGGTTGCGTCGTGAACCTCGCGACGCCCGTCCAGACTCAGCACCACGTTGCTCATTTCGCGGTTTGCAAATTCGATTACTTCGTCATTGATAAGCATTCCGTTGGTTGTCAGCGTGAAGCGGAAGTTTTTGCTGTGCTGTTTCTCGACCGAACGGGCGTAGGCAACGATCTGTTTGACGACCTCCCAGTTCATCAGCGGTTCGCCGCCGAAAAAATCGACCTCCAGGTTGTGCCGTGTCCCTGAGTTTTCAATCAGGAAGTCGATTGCCCGCTTGCCGACCTCCAGACTCATCAGTGCCCGCTCTCCGTGATATTTTCCCTGACTGGCAAAGCAATAGGAGCAGTTCAGATTGCACGTGTGCGCGACGTGCAGGCACAGCGCCTTGACTACATCGCCGGAACGTTCCTTGAAAGTTCCTGCCATGGGCGCGAAGGTATCCGGCGTAAACAGCTGACCGTCAGCCTCCAGCGCAGCGATGTCATCGGCGCAGTCGCGCAGATCCGCCTCGGTCACATCCGGGCGGTCTGCGTACCGGCTCAGCATCTGCCGGATGAGTGTTTCACGGTCGGTGCTCTGCCATGCGGCAATCATATCATAGGCGACATCGTCCACTGCATGGACAGCGCCGGAGCAGGTGTCCAGCACGATGTTGTAGCCGTTCAGTTTATACTGGTGTAGCATTTGAGCGTTCTCCTTACATTTTCCTTGCCTGTACAGACAGCCAAAAAAATGCCGCCCGTCCGGACGGCATTTTCTGGCACCTGTCAGTTCTTCTTCGCCTTGGAAGCCTGATTTTCGCAGGACTGATTGGCAACGCCGCAGCTGGTCTTGCAGGCGGACTGGCAGGAGGTCTGGCACTCGCCGCAACCGCCGTTCTTGGCGCTCTGGCAGAGATTCCGCGTGTTCAGTGTCTTGATTCTCTTCATAACTTTGTGTCTCCGTTTCTTTGGGTATTCTTCAGATAATATGGGTTATCACAATCCGCGGTCATTATACCACAGCGGGCGTACCTTGTCAAGGGGGGAACAGAAAAATAAAGCAGAGTGCTCGCAGGCGTCTTCCCGGGCGGCGGCACTTCCGGCAAAGCGAAAAGCCGCCGGATAGTGTCAACTGTTCTTTCCGCAGAGTTTGTTATACAGCTTGCGGACGCCGCATTTCCAGCAAAGCAGCATTCCGGCAATCGCGCCGACCACTGCCTGCAGAATCTCAAACGGCAGTTTGTCGATGGCAGCGGCAGGTGTGCCGTAAATGAACGCTTTTCCAAAGGTGTAGCCGGCTACCATAATGACAGCACCGAGACTGACGCCAATGCCGGACGCAAGTACCGGCTTTTTTTTCAGAACATAATGTGCGAACACCGATATTACGACCGCCTGCAGACCGTGCGTGACCAAAGACACGAACATGGGCAGGGGGTAGAAGATCATATCTCCCAGAAAGGCGCCGACGCCGCCGACCATGAACGCCGCCAGCGGATCCATGAGGATGGCAGCCGTGCAGATGATGATATCGTTCAGATAAAAATGCCCGCCCGGAACCGGCACGCTTGCCGGACACACGGCGATGTTCATTGCCATCAGAATGGCGGTGGTACACAGCCAGACGGTAGCCTGCCGCCCGGTTCTTCTCTCTCTCATTTCTTTCATGTTGTTGATTCCTCCGTTCCGGAAAGTTCACAAAATAGTACTTGCATTCCGTGATTGGATCTATTATAATCCGAAATGGTATTCTGTAAAGCACCAAAAATCTTTATTTTCATAATACCAGATACGTGAGAATCAAAAGGCACCTCTGAATATTCGGAAGTGCCGTCCGTGAGGTGTGTGCCATGTTTTTATACGACCTTACCGGTGCGCCGGGACGCTCGCTGTACGATCGGCTGACCGGCTGTATACGCCGGGATATTCTGGAGGGACGGTTGCCCGCCGGGAGCCGCTTGCCCTCCAAGCGTTGCGCCGCCGCCGCATGGGGGATCAGCGTGGTGACGGTCATGGCGGCGTATGACCAGTTGCTCGCGGAGGGGTATCTGGTATCCGAACAGCGCCGCGGCTACTATGTCGCCCAAGTGGAGCAGTGGGAGATGCATCCGGCGTCGGCTGTCCCGCCCCCTTTGGGTATAGCAGACTGCCCGGTGTCCGAACAAACCGAACAGCCGGACGATGTGATTGACCTGATCCAGAACCGCGTGCCGCCCGACCTGTTTCCCCTGTCGGTATGGAATCGCCTGTCCCGCCGTGTCTGGCGCGAGGAGGGGCAGGCACTGCTCCGCCGAACGGACTATAACGGACTGCCCGCCCTGCGCGGTGCCATCCGGGACAGCCTGTACGAAAGTCGGGGCATCCGCGCCGAGGCGGAGGATATTCTGGTCAGTGCCGGAAACGAGCAGCTCTACGCGACGCTGCTGACCTTTTTGGGACGGGATAATGTGTTTGGTGTGGAGGATCCCGGCTATCCGCTGATCGCCCGTCTGTACGGACAAAACGGTGCGCGTGTAGTGCCTTTGCCGCTTGATGCGGCAGGCGTTACGCCGGACGCACTGGAGACGGCCGGCGTGAATATCCTGCACATCTCGCCCAATCACCACTTCCCGACCGGTATCGTGATGCCGGTCGGGCGGCGGCAGGAACTGCTGGCGTGGCTGGCAGGTGCTTCCGATCGCTACATTATCGAGGACGATTATGACAGCGAATTCCGCATGGAGGGACGCCCCATTCCGTCCCTGCAAAGCATGGACGGCACGGGGCGGGTGATCTATGTCAACACTTTTTCCAAGACGGTTGCGCCGTCGCTGCGGATCGGGTATGCAGTCCTGCCGCCGGACGTCAGCCGGGCGTACCGGGAACGGCTGGGTTTTCTGTCCTGTCCCGTATCGGTGCCGGAGCAGTATATTTTAGCGGCATTCATGACGGATGGCTCACTGGCGCGGCACATCAGCAGGATGCGCACCCGGTGCCGTGGGGTACGGGACGCGTTGCTTGCCGCGCTTGCCGCCTCTCCGCTGGCAGAACGCTATACCGTGTCTGCGGCAGACGGCGGATCTTTTCCGCCGGAGATGCGATCCAGCAGCACGACGAGTTCGCCCATCGTCAGGGCTTCATCCGCAGCGGCTTCCCGAACCGGCCGCCCGGTGACAATGCCGCGGTTGTACAGCGCGGCAAATGCTTTGGCCGCGGAAGCGTCCGGCGCTTTCCCGGCAAACATCGTTTCTGCCGTCGTGCACGGGTAGGCAAAAGACGCATAGGCAGAGATGCCGGATTTCAGCTCGCCTTCCGCCAGCAGCGCCTGATAGGTTGCATATGGATCAGCGGTATCCGTCGATGGGGAGGTCGGGCCGCCGTTAGTGCCGAGTGCATGCGCATAGCCGCCGTCTGCCGTCCGGTATTCGGCCAGCCGGGCAGGGAGCTTTGCAAACGGTTCCGCGCTCAAATCGACGCCGACGGCAATTAGACCGGAGATGGCAGCCGAAATGGATTCGCTCGGTTCAACGCCCGGTTCCCATGCAGACGGGAACCCGCCGTCTGCATTCATCGAAGCCTCGAGGAATGCGACGGCGCTCTGAATGCAGGATTCAGCCGCTTCATTGCCGCGGAAAAATTGGAATGCCAGCAGCGCCATGGCAGTCAGATCGACATCCCCGGTTTCGCCGAAGTAGGCAAAACCGCCGTCTGCCAGACGGCAGGAGCAGAGATAGGCAAGCGCGGCATCCCGCCGGTAAGCGGCAGGATCCGTCGATTCCAATGCGATGATGGCAAAAATCTGTTCATTCAGATAGGAGCCAAACGCGCCGTTCTCCTGCTGAAGCGCAGCCAATGTGCGAACCAGGTCAAAGCGAACGGATTCGCCGAGTGCAAGACGCGGATTTTTGCCGATGGCGCCAAGCGAGAAAATTGCCTTGGCCATTGCCGTCGCCGAACCGGACGCGAGAATGGCTTCACCATCCATCGCAGGCAGAACGAAGCCTTCTGCCTCCAAATCGACGCCTGCCGCCGTCAAAGCAAGCACTTCCCACCAGTCGGAGAGCGTTTTGCGCGAACGGTAATACGATACGGCAGAACGGGGCGCAGGGGAGATGAGGAGGCCGCCGGTCAAATCCGCGTCGTCCGCAAAGACGCACAGCGGTGTGACGAGCAGCAGAGCCGCCAGCAGACAGGCGGTGAACCTTACAAGTGTTTTCTTCATGACAGAACCTTCTTTCCGGCTTTCCGCACAGCGGAGGAGCCGATCATTTTGGTGCAGCGCTTACTGCTTGGGCGACTTATTCTTTTTGGAGATCACAAGAACGACTGCGATGACCAGCGGAATCACGATGAGAATCAGGACGATCATCAGCCAAATCGGAAAACCGCTGTGATTTGTATCTGCGGTGTCGTTCGTATTCGTATCCGACGGCGCAGCGTCGGCAATCGGCAGCGCAAACACCGCGGAATATCCGTTGCCGCAGTCGTAAGTATAGAACACGGCATCAGCATCTGAACGCACGGTCAAGGTCGCGCCGTCGACCGTACCGCCCTTCCAGGAGCCGGCCTTTGCAGCATCAAAACAGCCCGGCAGTGTGGAAAGGTCAAATGTACGGTCTGCGCCAAGCTTGATGGCATAGAAATTATCCGCGCACTCGAATCCCACAAGCGCCGTGTTTTGGCTCAGATCCAGCCCGGTCAAATTGGTGCTTTGACATGTCAGCGTCGTCAGTGCTGTGTTGCTGCTCAGGTCCAGCTCCGTCAGGGGAAGATTGGAACAGGTGAGATATGCAAGCGCCTTGTTGGCGCTCAAATCCAAAGCACTCAGCTTATTTTCGCTGCAATCGAGGGTGGTCAGCGCGGTGTTGCCGCTTAAGTCCAGCGCTGTCAATGCGTTGCCGCTGCAATCAAGCGTCGTCAGCGCTGCGTTATGGCTTATATCCAGCGTCTTGAGTTGGTTGGAACCGCAGTGAAGCGTTTCCAGCGATGCGTTGCTGCTGACATCCAGTTGTTCCAGCCCGGCAGCGCCGCAATACAGCGTTTTCAG